>Ga0364881_10264_pt2 | contig 34571 bp, 32 predicted proteins | sample ExccelJu500001D4_5_FD_206923 | JGI IMG/M metagenome (GOLD analysis project Ga0364881, IMG submission 206923) | Enriched cells from Trout Bog Lake Hypolimnion, Wisconsin, USA - BchlTB.July30.5000.01.D4 | ecosystem: Environmental > Aquatic > Freshwater > Lake > Hypolimnion/Profundal zone | place...
GAATTTCACTGATAATTTCTTCCGAAGTAATGTTCTCGGCTTCGGCCTCGTATGTCAAACCGATACGGTGGCGCATTACATCAAAGCAAATAGCACGTATATCTTCAGGTATTACATAACCCCTGCGTTTAATAAATGCGTACGCTTTTGAAGCCAGTGCCAAATTGATACTTGCACGCGGCGAAGCGCCGTAATTAATAAAAGGTTTAATCTTATCAAGCTTGTATTCGCCCGGATTACGGGTGGCGAATACGATATCAAGGATATAGCGCTCAATTTTTTCGTCCATGTAAACGTCGCGAACAGTTTTACGGGCGTTCAGAATATCTTCCTGTTTTACCACCTGGTTGATGGGCCGGTTAGCATATTCAAGGTTTTGGCGTATAATCAATCTCTCTTCTTCCTTTTTAGGATAAGTAACTACTACCTTAAGCATAAAGCGGTCTACCTGTGCTTCGGGCAGTGGGTAGGTTCCTTCCTGCTCAATCGGGTTTTGCGTAGCCAGTACCAGGAAAGGTTCTTCCAGTTTAAAGGTATCATCACCAATGGTAACCTGTTTTTCCTGCATAGCCTCAAGTAAAGCGGCCTGAACTTTTGCCGGAGCCCGGTTGATTTCATCTGCTAAAACCAGGTTGGCGAAAATAGGTCCTTTCTTTACCACAAAATTGTTTTCCCGTTGGTTGTAAATCATGGTACCGGTTAAGTCGGCAGGCAACAGGTCAGGCGTAAACTGAATACGTGAAAACTTGGCATGTATGGCCTGGGAAAGTGATTTTATAGCCAGCGTTTTTGCCAGCCCGGGAACACCTTCCAGCAAAATATGCCCATTGCTGAGCAGGGCCAGCATCAGTCTTTCAACCATGTACTTTTGCCCTACAATGGCTTTGCCAAGTTCCATATTCAGCACATCTACAAATGCGCTTTCACGGTTTATTCTTTCGTTCAGCGACGCAATGTCGACGGTGGTATTACTTGATATTATATCCATAAGTGTTTTTTATTGGGCAACAAAAATAATCGCGATGCCAATTGTTAAAATCAAAAATTTGTTAAGCCGAAATCATCTTTCCCTGCAGGTTAGTGAATAAACGGCTAAGGACGGGTGAATGGATACATTAGTTCACAACTATTATGAATTTTAGGAGATGTTATGGGTGCCTGTAAAAAGCACAAAGCCACTAAGCGCTATGCTCGCTAGTGGCTTTGCTTTTAATATGTGTTTCAATTAAAACTTCATTGCCAATCCAATACCAAACTGCTCAAATATCTGCAGCTTATTATAGGTAAGTATCGGGTTGCCCGCTTTGTCTACTTCGGTAAAGCCATTATGCTCAACCGGGGTTTGGGCATTGTACTGATACACAAAGCGCGTAGAAAGCGTGGCGCTTAAAATTTTGTTGATTTTAAATACGATGTCGTTGTCCCAGTTTACGGTGGGTATATATTGCGTTTTCTTTGAAATAGTTACTGTGCTCATTAAAGTGTCTTGCGAATTAAAATAAGGCATTAAAGTATTGTAGTTATTATTAGTATAGGATTCGAAAACGTTGAGGTGTGATTTCCAGTTTATATTTTTCACAATGTCTTTTTGAAACAGGATATCCAATTCTGCTCCAAGCTGGGCCATTACATTCGTACCAGCTTGTAAGCCAAAGCGTGTTGGGTCGATATTGTTATAATAACTGCTATTAAGGTACTCTCCGGTTTGTCCAGCAGCTACGCCCAATGCCATACCAGTTGTATCCTTACCAAGGGGGCCTGATACATAAGTTATCTTACCTTCAACCGGTGAGAAAAACAGGGTGAACCAATCTTTAGGTTTATATGTCAAACCAGCACCAATAGTAGCTATAAGCGGTGAGCCGAATTTGGAAACCGTATATTTTCGGTCTCTGCCAAGGGAAAAATCTGTTTGTGAATAGTCATAGCTACGCGTAAACTGGCTGAGGAAAGAGGCCTTAAGCGATACGTACAGCTCCTTTTTTATCTGGTAGCCAACGTTTGTACTTAATTGTAGTACATCTATATTTTTTTGCAGATTTTTTTCTGCCTGGCCTTCCAGGAGCAAACCGTTTGCTGCCAATCCGTATTTCATATCCAGGTTAGTGCACCACTCAAGGTTTTTCTTTTTATAGTTGGCATAAGCACTGGCAACTCCCAAAAGTGAAAAGCTATTGGTTCCTCCCGGAGACCACTGGTATAATGCCGTCTGGCTTACAGTAAGTCCTAAAAAGCCGCCTATCTTCCAGGTTGAATCACGGTTATAATATCCCTGCCCTGTCAGCCAGTCGAGCGCTTTGTGTTTAACCGGTTTAACAGTAGTCGTATCCTTTTGTGCAAAAGCAACACCGGCTAAAAGAACAGTAAGCAGGGTTAGTAGAAGTGTTTTTTTCATCCTTTTGGGTTTTAATTTTTAAAGCAATCCTCCACTCAAATGTGCGGAAAATCCATATTATTTTCTTTCGAAATGGTTATTTAAAAGCGAACGCCTGCTGCCTGGAGGCGCATGGTGGGTGGTGCACCAGCGAAACAGCAAATCCTGCATTTTTCGGGTGCAAGTATAAAAAGTATCTTGTAATTGTTACAACTGGCAGTAAATCCCATCATGAAATTGCCTTAAAAAACACCCAAAGTCTTGCGGGGGTTTCGGTTTTCTAAGTTTTATTAAGGTTGGAGATTTTTCTCAAAAATTTTTTATTGCTGATAATCAATTATTTATGATGGGTTGCCAAAAATATACACTACTATGTCTTGCACAATACCATGTAATGGACATATCTTTGTATTGTCAACTAATCGGTATAGCACTTAATTAACCTTAAAAAATAAAACATCATGAAAACAACAATCACAACCACCGTTCTAATTGCTCTTTTGTTTATGAGCAGCGTAGCTATCAGCGCAACTAACCACAGCAGTATTCAAAAAAATGCGAAAGAGGGCGTTCGAAGAGAAATTATCAGGAACATTTCTTGTCCTGAATTTATTGAAGAAAACAGTCCCGTTAATCAGGTTAAAGCCGTGGTAGAGGTTGATTCCAAAGGCAAAGTAAAGGTCGACGAAATCAATTCAGCCAATCCACAGCTAAAAGCTTATGTAATTAACCAACTGGAAAACATGACGGTTAAAAGTACCGGCGAAAGTCAAAAGTTTGTTTTGGTTATCAATTTCCAGGTAGGATAAAGCCTGCCAATGTTTACGCGTTCAGGTGTTCACGTATAAAAGCAAATGTGAAGCCCTGAACACGTATAAATCAACACGATAAAAACAAAACGCATGAAAACGATACTCATAATGCTCATCGCCCTTTTACCTTTAGCCGCATTGGCAGGCAACGGTGACAAAAAAGATCAAAAAATCGACATCCGGATTAACACCGGCAAAGATGGCAAAATTGTAGTTAGCGGGTTAAAAGGCAAAGACCTCAAAAAACTTGAAAAAGAAATCAATAATGCCCTGAAGGATGTTCAAATAAACGTCCAAGATGGGCAGGAAAAACACACTATACATTTTAAAGCAGAATTAAACATAGATTAAGATGAACATTGAAAACACAAAAGCGCAAATGCGCAAAGGGGTGTTGGAGTTCTGCATTCTCTCCGTACTTTCTGATGGCGAACATTATCCCACTGAGATTATTGAAAAAATGAAAGAAGCCAAGCTACTGATTGTTGAGGGCACGTTATACCCCCTGCTAACGCGCTTAAAAAACGATGGCCTGCTGGCTTACCGCTGGGAGGAGTCAACCTCGGGGCCACCCCGCAAATATTTTACCTTAACTGAAGATGGCAGAACCTCACTAAAAGAATTAATCGAAAGCTGGACTGAGTTGACCAATTCGGTAAACAACATTATTCAACCAACTCAAAAAACCAACTAAGTCATGAGAAAAACTTTAAATATCAATTTGGGCGGAATGGCCTTTATCATTGATGAAAATGCTTTCGAGTTGCTGCATATGTACCTGGAAGCACTGAAACGCAAGTTTAATAATGAAGCCGAGAGCGCCGAAATAATGAACGACATAGAAGCCCGGATTGGTGAGTTGCTGAGTCAGCGCCTGCAAAACCGCAAGGAGGTTATATCCGTTGAAGACGTACAATTCGTTACCGATGCTATGGGCAAGCCTGAGGACATTGCTGGCGAGGAAAGCGAAACGACAAACGATGCCAGTTCAAAAAATACGGCTTCCGCCAATACCACCACAACTTCGAACGCAACTTCCGGCGAACCTGTTAAGAAGAGGCTATTCCGAGACCCGGATGACGCAAAAGTAGGTGGCGTCATTTCAGGTTTATGCCACTATTTTGGTATTGAAGACCCGGTTTGGATGCGGATAGCTGCATTAATTCTTATCTTCTTCACTTCAGGTACCATCATATTTATTTACTTTCTGTTGCTGGTTATTATACCCAAAGCCCAAACCGCTGCTGAAAAACTGCAGATGAAAGGCGAACCCGTAAACATTAACACCATCGAGAAGGAAATTAAAGAAGCCGCCGGCCGCGCCGGAGAATCAGTTCAGAATTTTGTAAAAGAGCAAAATATATTTGAACGACTTGGTGATGCAGGTTTATCCATTCTAAAGATTCTTTTAAAAGCTTTCGCCGTATTCGACATTTTCTTGTCCATGATTCTGCTTATTGCAGTGGCTGCGTGTTTCTTCGCCTTTTATGTTTTGGGCACTACCCCATACAATGCTGCAGCACACCTGCTGGTTGATTCGGCATCGACACTGCGCTTGTTCAGCATCGGCTTTCTGTTGTTTATCGGCACACCGCTAATTGCCCTTATTTATCTGGGGCTTAAAATTTTATTAGGTCAGCGCTCCAGGGTAAGATGGTTAAAGTGGGGTCTTTTTGCCGGATGGCTTGTCGGACTTGTTCTACTACTCAATTCCGGTCTTGACATTGTCAATAATTTCAGAACCCAGGGCACCAAAAAAATTGATACCATCTTAATGCAACCGGCCAGGGGAACATTATATGTGCAACTAACCGATACCACCGGTAAGAAACTGAGCAAAGACTGGGAAGACAATGACAATGAGAATTACAATTTCGATATCCATGGTAAAGGGCTTTTTGTAAATGGTGTTGATTACAATGAAATAGGTCGCCTGGCTATTGGTAAACCATCCCTGCAAATCATGGCTTCCGAAAATGATTCTTTCTACATACAGGAAATCGTTACTGCTCAGGGCAAAGACAAAAACGATGCCATTAAGAATGCTGAAATGGTCATCTATTCATACAGCCAGACCGACACCGTGTTAAACCTTTGGCACACTGCCTACATTGACAAAGCCAGCAAATGGCGCACTCAGAATGTCAAAATCAGAATAGCTATTCCGAAGGGAAAACAAATACGCTTTGCTGATAACATAGACTTGTGGGCCGCCACAGTAAAAGGCGATGGCAACTATGATGACACCTATTTTGACAATACCATCTGGACCGTTGATGGCGAAAAAGTGAAGTGCATACAAGGCGAAAATCACAAAAACGCTGACCAGGAAGAAATGAAAAAGGACGACAAGCTGGACCGGGTTGAAAAGAAAATTAAAAAGGTTGAAGAGAAACTCGACAAGCTTGACCAAGAGGATAAAAAAGATGGCGAGTCCAACAAAGAAAAAGATAAGGACGACGACAAAGATTTTTAAACCAATCAATAAAATCAACTCATGAGAACAATATTCATTTTATCCGCTATCGTACTTCTTTCTTCCTGCCATCACAATTTTAGTTTGAAAGGAAACGGTCATGTAACTACTGAAGACCGGACAGTGCAGCCCTTTTCGCGAATTACAATTGATGGTCTTTTTCCGGTAGAGATTTCACAAAACGGAAGTGCTGAATCAGTTAAAGTTGAAACAGATGAAAATCTGCAAAGCATGATTACTGTCAAAAATGACGGCGACCAACTGGTTATTAAAACCACGACTGAAAAATCAATGGGCAAGTCAACCAAAATGAAAGTTTACATCAATATTAAAGACTTAAAAGAACTGACTTTTAAATCGGTGGGCTCACTAACATCGGTGGACACGCTAAAGTTAGATAGCCTTGAAATAAACTCCGAATCTGTTGGCAAACTTAACCTCGCTTTAAACGCTAACTATTTGCACGCCGACCTTGAGTCTGTGGGCAGCACTGTTTTCGCCGGCAAGGTTTTCGAAGCGCGCATCAACAACAAAAGTGTAGGCGCCCTTTCAGCTTTCGACCTTCAGGCAAAAGTGATGATGATTCACAACACTTCCGTAGGGGTTACGGAGGTTTATGCCGACAGCGTTTTTTATATCCGCTCTGCCTCAGTAGGTGCGCTGTATTACAAAGGTCCCGCTGAAGTGAAGGAGTTGAAAAGCGAAGGCATTGGCCGGGTTCAGAAAAAGGATTAAAACATTTAAACATAAACTATATGCAAGTCATTTCAATGAATAACGATTTTGCTTCGGGCAGCAAAAGGCTGATTGCCTATTTTATTGATGCCGTTATTTTGAGCCCCGTTTTTTCAGTCCTGTTCTTCAGGTGGTGGGGCTCTCCATTTAACTGGGACGTCGATAATATGAACCTCGGTCCCATTCACCTGGGTTTAAAATTCTGGGGCATCAATGTTATGGAAGCCGCCATCACCGTTCTTTATTACAGCTACATGGAATCGTCAAAATACCAGGCCACTTTTGGCAAAATGGTATTGGGCATTAAGGTAACGGGCACCAATGGTTTGCCTATCGCTTTTCCGGTGGCCTTGTTACGCAATTTGTCTAAATATATTTCCATGTTCATTCTCTACATCGGTTATATCATGATCATTTTCGACGACCGCAAACAGGGTTTGCACGATAAAATTGCCGACACCCTGGTGGTTAATCAATAAAATCCTACCATACAAAATAGGTTATCGCAGGTTTTCTATTCGTTGGTTGGTTCGGCCCCTGCTTTCTCATGGCGGGGGCCTTTGTTTTTTATAATGATATTAAAATGCAACATTTGTAAAATGGAAGAATGGAAAGATTTTTTTGTGGCCACTGCCGGCGCCGCTGCCGCCTTAACCGGGCTCATATTCGTAGGTGTTTCTATCAGCCTGGCTAAAATTTTATCCATTCCCACGCTGCCTAATCGTGCATTTATTTCTCTTATTTTATTGCTGGCTATTTTGATAGTATCCTTACTCTGCCTGGTCCCCCGCGTTTCAACTACGCTCATTGGCACTGAAGTTTTAATTATTGGCGCACTTGTTTGGCTCACTGTATTTATCATGGATATAGCTATTCTTCGTAGTAAGGAAAATCAGTTTAAGAGGCTTTATGTGTTAAACATGTTATTAAATCAGGCTTCTGTGCTGCCGTACATAGTGGGTGCTGTGTTTATTTTTTGCTCCGGCACACCGGGAATAAACTGGATAGCTCCTGCCATGATAATTTCATTTATAAAAGCCGTACTCGATGCCTGGGTTTTGTTGGTTGAAATAAACCGGTAACCCTATTCCTCATCAATGGCCTGCCAGCTTCGGTAGTGGCGGTATAATACGGTAACCACCACTAAAAAATTCACAACAAAATAAATGGCATACAATAAAACCTCATGGTCTTCCAAAAATGAATAAACCGGTGAGGCCGGATGGGTATAGGTAAATGTAAGCGGGTTGTAAATGCTTTTGGGCCTGGTTATTTCCGAAACCAATCCTTGTATCAAAAACAATAAACCCGGAAAAGACCAGCTAAACAATACCAGGCTTACACCGGCCACTGTTTTTCGGCGGGCTGAGCGCATAAAATGAAAAAGCAGGTAAAACAAAATAACCAGCGCAATGGCAAAACACAGCGCAAAATAATCACCCCGTATTAACGCCACCGAAATTCCATAAATTATTAAAATAACGCCCGCCGCTACCAGCGAAATAAGCCATATGCGGGTTGATGATAGCCTGAAGCTATATAAAGCCAATGCCAGGAAAAAAGCAAAGAACAGGTTGAACACCCACAGGCCCGGCTCAAAATCGCGGTGCCGCGAATTATGAATTTTTGTAAGCACCTGGTCTAACGCTGCAAAATCCAGGGTACGGGTAATGGTGGCGGTTTCGTCATTCTCATTCAAAAACCGGGTGGCCGAATGGCGCTCGTCTTTAAAAGCAAGGTTTGTATACGAGGGTATATTTACCGTATACTCCACCCGGTATTTAATGCACATGTCTTCAAATCTCTTCAAAATAGCAGCCACTTCTGCTTTGTTGCCACTGGTAAGCAGCCATTGTATTTTAGCTGAAACACCTTTTCTGTCGAGCACTGCGCTGTCATAAAACCCGCTGTATTGCCGGCAAAAATTCAGGTAGCTGTAATCATAATAACTGGGGTGCTTCCTTTGTCGCATCGAATCCTCCTCGTCGCCATCACCATCTGCTGCATACACGCCCTCCTTACTTCTTGCCTCAGCCCCCTCCATGGAATCTTCATGCGCTTTCAAAATCAGGTACCTCTGCGAGTTGCGGTACTCCAGCGAGTCGCAACAATTATGCGATGCATAGTCGGATGCCGTCTGCGGAATCAATGCGAAAGCCAGATTGAGGGTGTTTACCTCACTGGTTAAATTCACCTCTTTTGTATTGTGCTCAATTGCATCGTAAAAACCCCGGGCATAGGTTTCGGGCAGGGTAATAAACCCCATCATAATTAAAAAGATGATGCAAAATTCCATGGCAAAATAGCCACGCACCAGTGGGTAAAAACTTTTAAACGGGTTATTGCGCAGATAATAAACCAGCCACACAATAATGAGTAACACCGATATAATAAGTGCATAAGCAAAGTTGGCATTACTCACTACACTGGTAGACCCGCTTACACCCTGCAACCTTTTAAACCCGTCGAAATACCACCAGCCCGAACAGTAAAAAATAAAGTGCAGCCCCAGCAAAATAAGGAACATCCAAAAAGCACGCGTGTTCCATACCAGCGGAAAATAGAGTAACAGGAATTTGTTGATTTTCTTAATCATAATAATTGACTATGCGTTTGCGAAAAACCTGCGCGACGACTGCGAAATATTTCTGAAATACGATACCTCAAAACTTTGTGCGGCCAGGCTGTTCATCACGGCGCTGGCGGTAACCACCCCGCCAAATGAGGCAATATATACGCCCCCGTTAAACTGTATTTGCTGAACCGCCAGCAATGCAAATGCGGCCAGTAGTTCATCACGCGTCGCCGTGGTTTCAATTTCAAAAATTGTCAGTGCATCGGCTGTGGTATCTGTAACTTTTAAATTCTGGTAAATAGGTTCACCCTGTTTCAAAAAAACAATCCGGTCGCTTATTTTCTCTACTTCATAAATCTGTTGCGAGCTCAGCACAATGGCCATGGGCTGCGATTGCGACTGCGCCAAAAAACGCAGGTCGTGCAAAATAGTTTGCTGCGAAATAATGTCGAGGTTGGCCAGCGGCTCGTCCAGCAATAAAATTTCGGGGCTTCTCAATAAAGTGCGGGCCAGTTCAAAACGGGTGCGGTAGCCCGATGAAAGACTGTTCCACGAATGTTGCCTGAATTGGCGCAGGCCTAACCGCGCAATAATCATCTCCACCCACAACTCATTCTCCCGGCCCATTAAACCATAATGGCGCGCGGCAAAATTCAGGTTATCGGTAAGCGTGCCCCACCAGCGCGGTATACGCTGCTGCACAAAAGCCAGCCGCGTGCGCCTTTCGTAATTATTCTTTACCGGTTTGCTGAAGGCGTAAGTAATCTCGCCCTTGTCAGGATGTAATTCGCCTGCCATAATTCTCAGCAGGGTTGTTTTACCGTTTCCGTTTTCACCTACAAGCCCAACAATGTCGCTGGCCTTCAGGTCCAAATCAACGGCCGATAATTTGAATTTTCCGCTGCGGTATTGTTTCGATATTCCTTTTACCGATACCACACTGCCGCTTCTTTGCCCGGTAACACTTACCCCGGCGCGCGAAATATGCGTCAGCAAATCAAGCGCCTGCGGAGTAACACTTTCATCATTTTTATCTTCGGTCAACTGACAGAAGGCCAGGGTTTTTTCAAATATTTCAGGGCTGCGGGTTTCAAGCGCTGCATCCAGCATGCGGCGTAACCCCAGGTGATAATCGCCACTCTGGTAATGTTGGGCCACCTCCTGAAGCCTGCTTTCAAAAATTGGATTCATACTTTTACTTATTAATCTTGATAATAAACGTTACGAAGCTAATATATTTCGTAATGCCCCTGACACATTGACAAATGCCGCATGCTAAGAAATGCTAAGTCATGCTAAGGAATGTTAAGGAATGCTAAGCCTTTTCCAAAAATCTCAAACTTAACATGGACAAAATGGCACTCGTTTCTTTACCATTCCCACCTTCGATACCTTTTGATACTAATCGATACCAAACGATACTTTCCGATACCTGTTTTGAATCCGTCGAGGTATCGATTTGCGTATTTCCCCGCAAATCCAATACGTACTTTCCCGCAAACCCATGTGATACCACTTGCCAGGGCCATGTATTTTTGGGGCCAGATTGTCCGCTGCCCCTTTTTTCAAAAGCCAACGTACCGGCATCCCTATCAATCTTCAATAAACTACAAGCAACCTCACTCATACCATCCATTTTACGAAGCTAAGGTAATCAAATAAAACGATAAATCAAAAATTTGTTTTACCGGAAGGAAAAAACACCGTGTTTACCCGGTTTTTTCTGAACAACCGGGATTTGACAACTTTTAAAAAGTTGTCAAATCTGTCACCGCGAAAGCTTTTCTCCTCCCCCTTGAGCTAAGCGTCCCCGCTTCGCTCCACCAAGCCGGTAGTCTCCAGACCACCGTAAGAAATAAACTAACCCCCACCATTTGTAAACCCACGGCTAGTTGTATTGGGTGTTTTGGCCTACTGCATTTACCCTGCGGTTCGATTCGGTCATAACTATTATATTTGTGAAATGAAGCTAACAGCGCGGGAAATTGAATCCATACAGCAGTACTTTGCCGATAAGCCGGTATTGCGCGCTTATATTTTTGGCTCTTACGCCCGCGGAGATGCCGATGAAAAAAGCGATATCGACATATTGCTACAGTTGGATTATACCCAAAAAATAGGCTTACAATATATTGGCATGCAATTCGACCTTGAAAATATATTACATAAAAAAATTGATTTTTCGAGCGAGGACTTTTTGAAGCCCCGCATTGAAAAAGCAATTAGAAGCGAAAAGCAGTTAGTATATGAGAAGCCAGCAAGCTGACCTACAGTGGCTAGAAGATATGCTTGAGTTTATTGCATTGCTCCAAAAGGCTGTTGACGGCGTTCCTCCTGAAAAATTTTATGATGCAGACCCGCTTTGGAAATGGGGTGTAGTAAAACTGATTGAAAATATTGGCGAATCGGCTTACAGACTTACTGACGAAACAAGGGCATTGAGCGGCACTTTTCCGTGGCGCGAAGTTATGGGTATGCGCAACAGGTTAACGCATGGCTACGACAAAATAAACTATATAACTGTTTATGAGGTAGCAACGCAGGAAATGGAACCCATGAAAGCGGAAATTGGACACTTAAAAACATTGCTTGAAAACAAATTGAAGTAAATCGCTTCTTTTTAAAACGCATTACAAATGAATCTGTCCGTTCTATCCTGGTCAGGCCATGCCAAAATAGTCAGGCTTCAAACGACTAGTTGGAGCAATCGGGATTTGACAACTTTTAAAAAGTTGTCAAATCTGTCACCGCGAAAGCTTTTCTCCTTCCCCTTGAGCGAAACGTCCCCGCTTCGCCCCACCTAGCCGGTAGTCTCCAGACTATCGCAAAGAACAAACTAATCACCGCCATTCACAATTCCCGTATTAGTAGTTTTATTATTATTTTCAGGCTAACAAAAAACCGGCTTGAACAACTTCGTTACCATCAAAACTTTTATGTTTCCCAGCGAGGCCATTGTTTTAAAAGGGCGGCTGGAGTCGGAGGGCATTGAATGTTTTGTAAAAGACGAGTTGATTTCGCAGGTAAATCCATTTTACTCCAACGCCATGGGCGGCGTTAAACTGCAGGTGCGCGAAAGCGATGTGCCTGTGGCCATAGAAATAATGAAAGAAGGCGGTTACCTGAATGAAGAGGAACCAAAACCCTCGCCGCTTTTTACCGGTTTTGATAATGCCACCGCAAAGCTCGGTCTGATAGGCCGCTTGCCGGCTCCGGTACGAATGCTGGTGCTTTTCGGTATTGTAGTAGCCCTGGTAGTTGGCCTCATCTGGTTTGCTTCGCGGCCAACGGCTATGCAACAGCTCACTAAAAATGGATGGTGTTTAGACCGGGTAACTTACCGGGGCAAAAATTATACACCGCACACCCTTCAGTATATCAATATCGTAGCACCCGGGTTTTGCAGCGAGAACATCAGCTTCAGAGAAAACGGGTCCGTCATGCTGCCCGGCTTTAACTCATATCCCGCCTGGGGCCAATGGAAACTGGTGGGCCAAACCACGCAAATTATGCATGCCGATACTTTCGATTACATCTATAACGGCTCATATAATATGAACCTATCCGATAATGTGCTCATCCTTAAGTCACCCACAACCATCCTGTATTGCCATAACAACCTGGTGCAATAATGAACGATAGCCCCGAAATAATATGCCCCCGCTGTGGGTCAGATGATGTTTCAAAGCCCCGGCTTACCCAACAGGCCTTTGCTATTTCCGTTTTGTTTTTAGGATTTCCCCTGCCGTTTTTGGCCAAAAAATGCCACTGCTTCAACTGCGGCCTCGATTTCAAAAAACCGGACCAGCAACCGCTTGAGCAATAAAAATACTTTACGCGCAGAGCCGCGGACAAAAACAAAGAATCACCCCAGTTCCCCAAACAGTCATACTTAACCCATTGGATTAAACGCCTGAAACAAGATTGGGAACCGGCGCAATCAGGTTCTCCCGTCTCTATCGTATGCTTGCGAAGCTTGCTTTCGATGGAGAGGGGAGATGCCGAAGGCAGAGGGGTGAGGCAGGCTGTTTGCCTTTAACAGTATTTCCCTCCCGGCCTCGCAGCTATTTACGTTAAGAAAAAAATAATGCGTGGCCAAAAGCAAAGAAACGCTGTTTGAAGGCAAGAGGCTCTACAATCGAAGGTGCTGAAAGACTTACACTACTGAAGAAGGACCACCGGTAACGCCAAGTTCGTTTCTTTCCTGCGCAGTTATTTTTTTTAGTAAATTGATGCAAGCCTTGACCTTTTTTGTTACTTTTTTGTGTCAAGACAAAAAAGTAAAAACCAACTAAGAAGACCAGCCTTAAATTTCCTAACAGCACCTGCGCTAAAATACATTTCGCTGTATAATTTCTCCGTGCCTCCGTGCGAAACCAAATTCTCAACGCTGCACCACAACCCTAAAAAAAGTACCCTGGTTCAACTGCAAAACATACAACCCGTTCGCCAAATCACCCAGATATAACGGCTGCGCTTTATAAACTTTTTGATGAAGCACTACCTGCCCCAAATCACTATACAAGGTAGCGTCAGCGCCCTCATTACCGGTGCCGGTAAACTCAATATTTACATAATCGGTAGCCGGGTTGGGGTAAATCTTAAAGCCGTTGCTAACAGGTGTTAGTGCCTGCACAGCCGTATTCATCGCCAAACCGGTATCCCTCAAAACAGTGCCCGGTCCGTTCAAAATCCATTGGTTGGGGTCAACCACAAAACCGGTCACCGAATCGCCGCAAGGCATAGTAAGCCCGGTAACATTTTGCGAAACAAACAGGCGTAGCGTTGTATCATGTTCAACCCCGCCGCTCAGGCGTTTAATTTTAACCTCCAGCGATGTTTTAAACAGTGGCGTCTCTGCAGTATCAGAGGCGGTTTCATCAATCTCCAAAGCCAGCAATCCGTTTTGCTGGTGCCATTTAATATCGAAGGTCGGGAAACCATATCCAAAAAACCACTGGTTAAAAAACGTGGTAAAATCCATACCGGTGGTATTTTCCATTACATCAATCAAATCGTTGGCCACAGCCGTTTTGCCGGCATAAATAGTTTGGTAATTTTTAAGCCCCTGGAAAAAAAGCGAGTCGTTATTAATTTCAAAGCGCAGCGAGTTTATCATCATGGCCGCCTTTTCATAATTCATCCCCCGGCCGGTATCGGCATACAGTTTTAAAATATCGAGCGTATCAACATTATAATTATAAATAGAGCCTTTAGGATAACCCAATCCACCTTTACCATACAACTGCGAACCGTTTTCGTACTGGTTGCAAATACTGATACGTGCGCTGTCGGGATTGTAAGAGGCCAGCTCAGGATACAGCGATTCGGCCCAGCGGGCAAAACCCTCATTTAAAAACAAATCGCGGTACGAGCCGCAGGTCACATTATCGCCAAACCATTGGTGCATGGTTTCATGTTCAATAACCGTACCCGCAATGCCCAGCGAAACAACGGTCTGGTTTTCCATCCCTCCGCCCAGGTACACCGAAGCCAAGGCAAATTTTTCATCATAAAAAGGATACAAACCAAACAGGGTGCTGTATTTCTGTAAAACATCCAGAGTATAAGCCGGGGCCAGGTTATAATATTCAACCCGCATCGAGTCCGTTCTGCCTGCCGGGTGAAAGTATTGGAAGGTGTCGGTGTACTGCCCTACCACAAACGAAATAAGATAAAAATCAATGATGTGGTGCGACTTCCACTCCCAACGCTGCTTGTTGCTGTCAACCGGTACTTTATTGGTTAAAAGCCCGTTCGAGATGGCCGTATTGGCTGTATCGGTTGTTATAAAAAACCAGGACGAATCGGCTTTATCATTCAGGTTTTGCTTGCAAGGCCACCAGGTGGCCGAGTTATACGGTGGTGAAGCCGAAAACACCTGCGTGTTTCCAACAAAAAACGCATTTCCGTCAGGATAGCCGCCGGTTGAAGTAGCCGCCGCGCCATGGTACCAAACCCGCGCCTGCACGGTCTGATTAATAGCGGCTGTAAACGGAAGTATAATCACTAAATCAGAACCGGTATGCGTAAACTGCGCGGATTGATACGCTCCCAGGTTTAAAGCCGCACTCACCGAGTCGACTGTAAAATTAGTGCTATCAAGATCCAATGAAAAAGTATCTAACGCATCAACCAGCGAGGTGGCCTGCACCATTACATTGCCTGAAATATTAGCGCTGGTTTTCTCAATATCCAGGTCGAGCCAGTAAAAGTGAACATCATACTCATTTTCGCGCGCAGTATTGCTGGCGGAGGAAAGCGTTTTGGCATCATGGCCCGGCAAACCACTCAAGTTAGTGTGGGCTCTGCACAAGTCAAAAAAGCAAATTCCCGCTAAAAGGGCGCACAAATTCTTCATACAATCAAATTTACAAAAAGTAATATTGACTTAAAGAAATCATCTGTCCTGAACCAATCTACAGCTATTTTGTTTTTTGCGGCATTGCGGTTCCTCCGGATTCGCAGGGACGTGAAGTAACGTAACACTAAAAGCAAACCGTGTTGAAAACAAATTGCTTAGGTTACGGGTATTCCCTACATTTAATTTTTAAATGTATAAAAGATGAAAAATGATATTTTAACCCTATGCGCATATCATGAAAGCGGCCGGGTTGTTTTTGCTTACAGGGCGGGTTTTCATTGCGATGGAATCGAGTTGTCGGCCGTTGACCCGGGAAAAGGAAAATCAAGATTAAACGGAGGCGCTGATACGGCTTTGATACAACAAATACTGGGTGGCAATCATCCAGTAATTTCACCCGAAAACAGGAACAAAGCTATTGAAGTAGCCCAAAACCTGATGGATGTTTATTGTGCCGGAACCTGCACCCGCATATACCTGGAGGAAGAGGGAAACATAGGCGAACTTGTCGAGCTGGACGTACCGGTGCAGGACGAAAAACCCATTGGCGCCATTCAAAAGTTTCTGACAGAAATTAACCCCGGGCACGACCCCGCTTTTCCTTCCAAAAGGATGGCCGTTATTTTTAAAAAACTACGGGCGCCCGAAGTATGGAAAGCCATTCAATCGCTGGCCTCTACCGCTGTAACGAACGGCGAAAAATTGCTGGGCCGTTTCGAAATTGAAGATGCCTTAATGGCCGGTGGCCTCAGGGTTCAGCGGGCAGCCTCACCCGGTTTTAGCGTTGGTTTAACGGAAGCGGGCAAAAAAAAGGAAGGTCCTGAAACCAGGGCCTCAAAAACTATTGAGTTTGAAAGCGAGTCGCCGGCCGATATACTGCTAAAGGACTTTTTCAGAAAAGTAAGGAAAGACTGGGGCGAAGAAGAAGTGGCTGCAGCCACACAACACGTAAAAGATATAATCAGGAAGTATTAAACTATCCTAAAAGCCCGCAGATTACCTGCCTGGCCCAAACTGTTTCAGCGGCCTGATTTTTTATTTCGGGTGCCTTGTAATACGCTTCAATTAATTCTTCTGTTTAAATAGGCCGCTTTGCACTTACTTTGTTCAAAGTTCCAAAGACTCCTCTTAAAACCCGCACATGTCAACCACAAAACCCAAAAACGCTCCCCGGCTTCCTCTTCTTTCACTGATTCAAAACATGAAAGATGTTTTCGGAACGATGAGTAAGGCGCCCATAAAATATCCCGAGGTATTTGTTACCGGGGTGCCGGGCCTGAGAAAAATTTACATCGTCAATAACCCGGATATGGCGCAGCATATTCTTCAAAAAAACTATGGCAATTACAACAAGGGAAAGGGGTACGAGGTGCTGGGTTATTTGCTGGGCAAGGGTTTGGTAACCAACGAGGGTGAAAGCTGGCATAAGCAACGCACACTTATACAACCCGCTTTTCACCGCGGAACGCTGAAAAGAATTAGTGAAATTGTTACTACCTCAACCAATCATTTATTAGAGCGTTGGAAAGATAAGGAAGGCCAAACCATCAACTTTACCCGCGAAATGGCCGAGTTGACCATTGACATTGTGGCAAAATCATTGTTCACCACCGACGTTACCGCCAAAAACATACAAACCATCTGGCGCAATGTAAATGCGCTGAATGAATCAGCAGATAAAATACTCCGGAATCCTCTGGCCCTGCCCTGGGCGCTACCGGTGCCCCGCTATGTTAGAATGAGAAAATACATTGCTGAGCTGAATGATATGGTGTACGGCATTATCAACCGTCGCAAGCTTGAAAAGAACCCACCGCACGATTTATTACAGCTTTTGCTTGAAGCGCGTTATGAAGAAACGGGCACCGGCATGACCGACCTACAGATACGCGACGAGGTAATGACCATTTTTTTAGCGGGACATGAAACCACCGTTAATGCCTTGTCGTGGACCTGGTATTTATTGAAACAAAACAAAAACGCCGACGAGAAGCTAAGGGAGGAGTCGCTGAAATATTTAAACTACGACCCCGTTTTTGAAGATGTACCTAACCTGGTTTATGGCAAGCAGGTAAGCAACGAAAGTATGCGTTTATACCCACCGGTACCGGTGGTAGGCCGCAATGCCAAAAAGGATGATGAAGTAGGGGGCTACCATTTATCTGCTGACGCCGAAGTAGCTGTTAATATTACCGGCTTACACCATCACCCGGCCTACTGGCCCGAGCCTTTCGAATTTAAGCCCGAGCGTTTTGAAAATTTCGACATCAAGGGCGAGAAACGTTTTCTGTTTATGCCCTTCGGCGGCGGCCCCAGAATTTGCATCGGCAACAACTTTGCCATGATGGAAATGCAGTTGATAAACGCCATGCTTTCAGCCCGTGTTGATATGGAACTGGTAAGCCGCAATATTAAACCTATAGCCCTGGTTACTTTAAAACCCGGCGACGGTATAGAAATGAAAATTACTTCGGTAAAGCATGCTCTACCACAAACAGCTGCTGCAATTGCCGGCTAAGCCTGAGGCAAGGGTGTTTTAATGACGATATGCTTACAAAAGTTATGACTAAACAATCATGACTTTTACAGACTTTTGCAGCCATGTCGAAAAACACGCAACGGGCAAAAATTATTGGTTGGTCAGTATTAGTTGATGTGGCCTTTGTGGTCATTGTATTTGTATTTCGCAATAACATGCTGGAATGGGCTTTTAAGTTTGAACAGCGCCATCTTAAAAACACATACCACCTCGAGGTGCAGGCTGCTGATATCAGGTTTGCATCGTGGAACAGCGTACGCTTAAGCGGCCTTTGCATAAAACCGGAAGGTGAGGATACATTAGCCACTATTCAGACAATAGAGTGCAAACCATCGCTGCTTGCATTGCTGGGTGGCCGCTTAAACCTGAACGGGTTTACGATGGACAGCGCATCCATTACCATGTTTAACGATAATGAGCGAAACAACCTTTCTTTTTTAAGTGGCAAGAACCAGGAGGGAAAAAGCGCCGGCGTAAAAAAATCAAGTTACTATGCCCGTGCAGGAAATTTGAAAGACCGCTTGCTGCAGTTGATGAATATGGAATTTGAAATAAGCCGGCTACATATACAGTACCGCGATACGACTTTTGCGGAGCATATTTTTATTCCCCGGCTATCGAACAACAGGCATAATTTATCAGGATTATGCATTAACCAGCAAGCCGGCGACACCCTGAGTATTACCGGCCAGGTAATTAAAAAGGACGAGGTTTTTTATGTGAACATCCGGCACCTAGGTAACGCATTAAACTACCTGGCGTTTATGGATGCTGAGCATGGTTTTAAATGTACTTTCGACTCCATATCGGCTGAGGTAAAAATTGAAGAGGGGAATGGAGAAATTACTGCTTCACCCACCGTTTCGGCTCATAATTTTCGCGTACAACACTGGCGCCTGGCAAAAGGTGACGTAATATTTCCCAACGCTCAGTTTTCAGGCAAACTTCAGATAAAGAGGGAAAGTATTGAATTAGATTCCTCGTCAACCATCACCCTCAACCACGGTTCGTTTAAGCTTTTTGCCAGTTATCAAACAAAACCCGATACCACCTTTGCACTAAACATCCACATGCCCGAAATTCCGTCCGACACTTTTTTCAATGCCTTACCGGTTGGTATGTTTAATACACTAAAGGGCATTTCATGCAGTGGCACCCTGGCTTACGATTTGCAGTTTTTCATCAATACCCGGCTACCTGATTCACTGATATTTGAGTCGCAGCTAAAGCGCAAAAACTTCCATATCATTCATATGGGAGCCGATGATTATGCACGCATTAATGAGCCTTTTATGTACGATGCCTGTAGCGGCGACCAGTTCATCAGGCACATTGTTGTAGGGCAGGAAAATCCTGAGTTTACGCCTTACAGTCATATTAGCCCTTATCTTCCCGAAGCCATCTGGCAGTCCGAAGACCCATCTTTTATGGTGCACCGGGGTTTTGTACCCGAATCATTCCGCCAGTCCATAGCACAAAACTTTAAGGAAAAGCGCTTTGCCCGTGGTGGTAGCACCATTACCATGCAACTGGTAAAAAATGTTTTTCTAACACGCAACAAAACTATTTCGCGCAAGGCTGAGGAGGCGCTGATTGTTTACCTGATTGAAAACCTAGGGTTGGTTCCAAAAGAAAGAATGATGGAGGTTTACCTGAACGTAATTGAATGGGGCCCGAATGTTTATGGTGTTAGTGAAGCAGCAAGGTTTTATTTCAACAAAAAACCCGCCGAGCTTAATTTGCAGGAATGCATTTTCCTGGCTGCCATTATTCCCAATCCGAAATACTTCCGCTACCAGTTCGACAAGCAGGGCGAGATTAAGCCTTACATGTCCGATTTCTTTAAAATTATTGTGGGTCGCCTGGCTTTGCGGGGTTATTTAAATGAACGCGACACCGTCAATTTTATTCCCCGTGTTAAATTAACCGGGCCGGCCTTGCAACAAGTTGTGCCGGCCGATAGCGTTGCATCCATAATTGACGAATCACTACCGGCGGACGAGTAAATTTTACACGGTGTATATGGGTAAATGATATTTTTACATGAAAGCATATCCTCCCTAAAATTTCGTATGCGTAACATCGGTTATTATATTTTTCTTGCAACCATAACCGCTCTCGTGGTAGGCACGGGGCTTTTCTTTAACGAATCATTTAACCTTCAAAACCATTCCTCACTGCCGGCCACCAATTATAGCAGCCAAACATTTTTTCAGTCGCTGGTAAGTCAGGGTATTCAAAACTTAAAACAGCCAACCAGCCTGCTTATTCTTCAAATCCTGGTCATTTTGCTGGCATCAAGAATTACGGCCTATGTTTTTAGTTTTATAGGGCAACCGGCTGTAATGGGTGAAACCATTGGGGGAATTTTGCTCGGCCCTTCATTGCTTGGTTTACTTGCTCCTTCGGCAAGCCATTTCCTATTCCCTCCTGACTCACTGAGTCGTTTGCAATCATTAAGTCAGTTGGGGCTTATTGTTTACATGTTTATTGTGGGTATGGAAATTGATTTGGATAAGTTACGCTCCAAAGCCGCCGAGTCGCTTTTAATTGGTCACTCAGGCATCGTATTTCCCTTTGCTATGGGGATAGGGCTTAGTCTGTTTCTCTATAAAGAATTTTGTCCGCCGGGAGTAAGCTTTTTACCCTTTGCATTGTTTATTGGAGTAGCCATGAGCATCACCGCTTTCCCGGTATTGGCGCGTATCGTAAAAGAAAAAAAACTTAATGGAACAATGGTAGGCATTGTCAGCATATCAGCCGCCGCCATTGAAGATGTAACTGCATGGTCTTTACTGGCGTTAATCATTGCAATTGCCAAATCAACATCCATTGCAACATCTGTTTTATCGCTGCTGCTGGTGCTTTTATTTATTGTTATCATGTTTTTTGTAGTGCGCCCTCTGCTGAAAAAATACCAGGGTTTATTATTCAACACCTCGCGCTCCGATATTTTTGGCATCACTTTTATTATTGCGGTTTTGCTCATTTCATCTGTAACCACAGATGTACTTGGGGTTCACGCCGTTTTCGGGGCTTTTATTACCGGGTTGATAATGCCATCTGAAATTAAAACCGCCTCTCCGGTTAAAATAAAACTTGAAGATTTTACCTCTGTAGTATTACTGCCCATATTTTTTGCGCTCACAGGCCTTAAAACACAGTTCGGGCTTTTAAACAGCGGTTATTTGTGGGGCATATTTGCACTGGTGCTTCTGGTAGCGGTTGCCGGCAAAATGGGCGGCGTTGTTGTAGCCGCAAGGTTCAGCAAGATTAGCTGGCACGAGTCGATGGTATTAGGCGTTTTGATGAACACGCGAGGACTAATGGAGCTTATTGCCCTAAACATAGGTTATGACCTGGGTGTAATTTCGGGCCCTGTATTTACTCTGTTGGTACTTATGGCTATTGTTACCACCTTTATGACCGGCCCCCTTTTAAATTTGATATTGAAAAAAGACAGCCTTAGCCAGGTTTAGCCATGTACCAATTCTGCACCATATCAACCGTAAGTCACCTGTACAAAGTTTACGCGCTGGCCGACTCACTTAAAAACCAACAACGGAATTTTTTGCTCAACGTATTGGTGATAGATGATGATGGTAGTTTTGAGTTTGAAAATTGCAGGTTTTTCAAGTTGTCAGCAATAAGCTTACAGCAGCATGCCAACGATATCACTACAAAATACCATAAAAACAAAGACAAACTACGATGGAGTTTAAAGCCCGTATTGATGAAATACCTGCTTTCAAAACCGGAAATTGACCGGCTTATTTACCTCGATAACGATCTTTTTTTCTTTTCTGATTATAAATTTCTTTTTGACCTTTTGGGAGCACACAGTTTTCTGCTTACCCCCCACTACTACAAAAACGACCCTAACAAAAATCAAAACTGGCTCGAAGCGAATTTCAGGATAGGATTATATAACGCCGGTTTTGTGGGTGCCAACAAAAGTGCGGTAAAAACCCTGCAGTGGTGGGCCGATTGCTGCCTGTACCGTTGCGAAAAAAATTCTTTCAGAGGCATGTTTGATGACCAGAAGTACCTGGATGTTATTCCCATTATAGAAGAAACGGCCTGTATCGTTAGGCACAAAGGTTGCAACGTTGCGGGCTGGAATACCGAGATATGCAAAAGAGAAATAATAGACCACCGGGTTATGATTGACGGCAAATACGACATCATTTTCATCCACTTTAATGAAAACACCATTCGCGAAATTGTTGCCGGCTCCGACTCCATTCTTTTTAATTATTACCGCGCTTACATTGAAACACTGAAACGGCACAAAGAAAATTTGAAAAAAGCAGAAATATATTTTGATAGCAGATTGAGCGACCGGCTTAAACTCAGTCTGTGGAAAATACTTACCCGCCTTGAGGTTTAGCTTTCACCAATGATGAACTGCTTTTTCAAAAAATCATAAATAATGTGCGGCGGCAAATCCACCACACGCGGATAAATCTTTTTCAAAACCGGTGTCTCGTAGTAATAAAAAGGCTTGGTAAGCCGGGCCAGCAAAGTCCGCATGGTGTAACCGAAATTCTGTTCAAACAATCGCTGCCTGAAAGCATCAATAAACTTCTGCGACTCCTGCTTATAACGCTGCTGTTGGTTAAAGCTTACCTGGTTCCCATGCACCCTAAAGCCCCCCACCATCGCCTGTGCAGTGTATAGCTGGGCATGCTCAAAAAAGCGGGTCCATAATTCAAGGTCGAAGGCTATAAACTCTTCTTTAACATGGCTACCGGCCTTCTCCCACAACGACCTTCGCCAAAAAACACTTTCCTGTTGTATGGCGCTAAAGTCGCCCATGGCAAAGCGCCACTTACTCCAGCGGGCAAATTTCAAATGTAAATTATCTCCTATGTACTGTGGGAAGAAATACGGGCCTGTACGATTGTAATAAATTTCATTCACGCACACGCCATTAGCACTAAACCAGGTAGGGAAACCCATCATCCAGCTTACATCATTCAACGAATTAAATATTTCAGCCACTGCAAACAACGAGCGGGTATGGAGCCGGTCGTCACTATTCAGCCAACCCATTATTTCACCGGTAGCCAGTTTAAATCCCTTATTCAATGCTTCCGCAGGCCCATTATCAGGCTCATAAATCACATGGGCAATTCTATATCTGTACTTATCAATAATATCCCTCGTTCCGTCTGTGCTACCCCCATCAACAACTATATATTCAAGTGCCGGATAACCCTGCTCCAAAATAGATAGTATCCCTGCCTCAATATATTGGGCGCTGTTAAAGGAAACGGTTACTATGCTGATTTTAGGATACTGCATTTCAGTATTGGCTTAAAAAATATGACTGCGTATTATGGTCGAATCTTACTACCGGTGCAAATTCACCTTCGGCCCTGTATAGAAATCTCAAATACGGGATGTTATTGATGAAAAAAAACTCTTTGACCCTCTCCAAAGCCCTGTCCTCAATCAACGCCGGACTGTTGGGCCGCTTAATTCCCGGCTTGTACAGTTTGGTATCGTTGGCAGAGGTAGAAAAATAAACTTTACAGGTATATAATTGCTGGGTTTTGAAAAGTGCCACCCACAAATCTTCGCAAAAATCATTTTGTTCTACAAAATGCAGCCATGGCGAAACCTGTTTCCATATGTCCTTTCGCCAAAACGTGGAGGCCGGAGGAATAAACCGGCCGGAGTTTTTGTAAAGATTGTGTTCGTATATTTTATAGCTCCACCGGCGCATAGCGGTACTACCCAGGCTGATGTTAAATCCTGCGGGGCTTCGTAAAGCCTGAATGCCGGTAAGCCAGTTAATATTGCTGTACTGCGTAAAAATTCGATTCACCGAATCAAATGCACTTTCAAAAAATTCTTCTCCGCTCCAAAGCACCGTGCAATAATCAGCCTCGGTGCCTTCAATGGCATCGGCAAGTTTTCTGAAAAAGTCATCTTTACTGTTGTACGAGGTGCAAGTGATATTATCCTGTTCAATGGGCACAATATGCTTTTGAACCGGATAAAAAATGTGAATGCTTCGTGAAAACGAGTTTTGTTTTAATACTGACTTTAGGGTTCCTTTCAAATCGTCTTCACTACCATTAAACACAACGCCAACAAAAAACGCCGGTGCTGTGTCTTTACTCTCTGTATTTTCTCCTGCTATGTTTACCATACTGCGCCAGGGTCTGTTTTAAAGATACAACATCCGGCCTTATATATTAGTGCGCGTAATTCTTTATCTCAGCAATCAAATCCGACTGAAGTTTCCTTTTCCGGATATCTTCTTCAGGCAACTCATGCACGATGGCTTTTTTTAACCGGTCGTTCTCGGCATTAAATGCCGCAATGTCCTCTGGGGTGAAAATCTTTGTTTCACCGGGCTTTAAAAAATGTAGTTGGTAGCCAAGTTTTACCAGGGTATCACCGGCGACTTGTTCAAATATCAGTATCTCCTCTTCCGACAGCTCTTTTAAAAACTTGCCGTAGTTGTCTTTCATAACGGGCTTTGTTACATTCTCCCACATTTTGCCGCCGGCCGCAGTCCGTTTTGATTCATCCGACTTATAGAAATCATCAACATTGTGGTAAGTTATACCTGTGCGGGTACAAATCTCCCTGATAAACGAAGCATTGTCGTTTATATATTCTTCATATTTTATTTTTACGTACCGCAACGGGTCCAGGTTTCCCAGTTCTTTCAGGCAGGCCTCCTGGTCTGCTCTCCACTTCACTGCCAGGTTGTATATATGCTTCTCACCCACAATGGCCTTTTTAAACGACAAAGCCACGTCCCTGCCATCGCGAAACAAATAGAGATACAGTGGTTCGAACCCCTCTGCCCTGTATTTATCCAGCAGGTATAACGATTCCATGCTTTTGCAACTCCATATTTTTTTTCCTGACTCGCTACATTCAAACTCGTTGATTTGAATAAAAATTTCGAGCAAGGTGCGACGGCGGCAACGGCTAAAAATCTTCTCTCTGTTCAGCGGAGCGCCATCCCAGGGCACCGGGTTTACTTCGATTAATCTGCAGATATCTTCAATTAGTTTTTTGAAGTTGCCGGTGTCTTCAAGATTACCGTAGTACTTTAGCAGCGGGTAAAATGTAATGAGAATATGCGGGGGATGCGGCCCGAAAACCTCGGGAAACTGGTCGAGCATAATCCTCAATAAATTAGAGCCCGAACGTTGTGTGCCCATAAACTGTATTGCCTGATACATGGTGACCGTTGAAGTGACTAAAATATGGTTTTTATTTACCCGACGAATGTTTGGGGCTTATCAGTAAGCATTTTTTGCAAAAGCAGCTTTTTGCTTCAAGCGCCTAAAAGGGATTTGATTCGTTTAAAGAAGGATGGAGCTGGTGTATTAACCACCGGAGGCGAATAGCCGGGGTTAACAAACCGGTTAAATCTGTCGGCCGTAACTTCGGGAAAATCAAATTGAAATTTACCCAGGCTTTTTAACCCTTTGGGACCTTCAAAAATATTACCGTAAAGAAAAAATTCCGGATTCGATTCAAACACCTCTACCGTGCTTTCACCGGCCTTGTGGTAATACCGCATACTGCTTTTGTCGGGTATAATGCCGAATACAGCAGCCAGCCGTATTTCGTCAGAAGAGTTTTCACCCGAGGCGTGCAACAGGCGATGGTCATAAATTAGCGCTTTTCCCTTTTTCATGTACAAAGGCTGCATCTTTTGCCATAAAATGTCATTCAGGTTTCCGTATGCCGTAGGTATGTTGGCGCTACGGTAGGTCGTAAGCCAGCTATGACTTTCGGGAAGAATTTTAATAACACCATTATCATCTTTCAGGTCGACCAAAGGCACCCACACATTAAACGAACGGAACTCCTCTTCATCCACAATATTCCAATCCTGGTGGGGTTGTAGCGTACCTTGGGCTCCCTTTCCTTTGGCTATGTACGACCCCCCCAGCGCGTTATGGTTCATAAATGTTTGCTCAACGGCCCGGTTGAAAACCTGTTTAATGTAGTCGTTCATTTTCATCCTGAAGGCCACATCGGGCACATGCGCTGTTGCATATATGCCGTCCTGCACTTTAGGATGGTGCTGATAGTAAAAATCAACCAGCGCATTCACCTCAGCTTCATCTAAAAACGGAATAACCACATAGCCCTGCTCCAACAACTGTTTATCCAGTTGCACATCACGCATTATATGTTCTTGCTCTTTCATGATTGAAACACCCCGGCTAATCGTTTAAAAAAACTTTTCGGCGCTGGCACAGGCTTCTTTTCTTCAGCAAACCCGGCATTTGTTTTCATATTTAATATCAGGTTCACCACGTTCTCTCTCGATAAAACCGGCGATTGATAATCAATAAACCCTTTGCTTTGCCCCATTTTAGGCCGCTCAAAAATATCTTTGGCAAAGTTTTCAAAACTTATCAGAAAATCCTCGGGCATGTCAAACACCTCCACCTTATTTTCGGCTTCCGGCGCTTTATAATGAAAACGCATGGGCGCACCTTTCGATTTTACACCGGCCGTTATCGCCTTGCGGATTTTATCAGACTTGTTGGGCGATGAATAATGAATAACACTCTGATTTAAAATGACCGCTTCGCCTGCTTTTACACGCATCGGAATTACCTCAGGCACCACCGCATCTTCACTACCCGAAAAGAAGAAAGGAATAGTGGGCGCGCGCAACGTATTAAACGCCGGATAGTGACTTCCGGGTATTACATGCAAAGCGCCATTATTTTCAGTCACATCTGTTAAAGGTATCCAGCAGTTAAGTGCCACAAACTTTTTCTCATCTACAATAGTCCAGTCCTGGTGTGCGCCCAGTTCGCTGTTTTTGGAAGGCATTTTAAATAAAAACGCCGCGCCAAAAGGCTGGTAATCGGTAAACAGGCGCCGGTAATGTTTGTCAAGTATTTCAATAATTGCGTCGCTTGCCTTCCGCTTGTAAGCATAATCGGGCGAATAACTACCCGAAACAAAACCCGCTCCGGCCGGCAAATCAGGATGCAATTCATCAAACAAGTCGTTTAATTGTTTTACCTCGCGCTCGTCAATAAACTGAGTTACCAAAAAACCCTGCTTATCAAAAAGGGCCTGCATTTGCTCATCCTTAAATATCCTGATTGCCATAAACTTTTTATTGAAACAAACTCTCAAACACCCTTTTTAGCAATGGCTTTTTAACCGGTGCCGGCTCTTCGGGCTTTCCATAAAGTTTCCGCAATTGTTCTGCCGTAATTTTTGGAAAATTATAATCAACCAGGCCCAGGCTCTTACCGATTTTCGGTTTGTCGGTTATGTTATGACCGAACTGTTCAAAGTCGGTCATAAAAGTATCGTCCTGCGCATACAACTCAATTTTCGAGCCAAAATCTTTGTTCCAGTACCCAATATTAAATGTGGCATCCTTGTTGGTGAAAAAGGTATTGGTAACTATTCTCACTTTATCCGAAAGGTTAGCCTCGGAATAATGAATAATACTCTGGTCGAAAATGATAGCCTCGCCGGCTTTCAGATACAAAGTTTCCAGGTAGGGTTTTATCTCCTCGCTCACCTCCTCGTAAATACCCGGAATGGTAGAGCCGCGATAGGTAGGATATAATCTGTGGCTGCCCCTTAATGCCTGCAGCGCTCCGTTTTGAGGAGTCAAATCAACCAGCGGAACCCAGATATTGATACCGGTGTATTTAGATTCATCCACCAGGGTCATATCCTGGTGTACACACATGGCACTTTCGGGGCCCGGTGACTTTACAATGAAACTGCCACAAATTACTTTAATGTCTTCCAGGTACTGGTCAATACCCCGCTGGCATATCCTGCGTATTTCAGCATCGGCCACCACCCGGTAATTTTTATCTTTTGAAAAAGTACTGGGGAAAAAGCCTTTTTCATCCTTCGGATGCAGGCGGTAATACAACTCCGTCAGTTCTTTCACTTCGGCCTCCGTGTAAAAGGGCACCACTACAAAACCGTCTTTTTCAAACGCATCCTGTAACGACTGTTCACGAAATACCTTCAGCATTTTTGGAAATGAAAACATAATTGCGCTTAACTGGTTTGTAATCTCCTTTTTATTTCGCGGGCTATATTTATGGGCGTATATTTTTGGAAAAACGAGCGGTCATCTATCCAAACATAAGGCTCTGCGGGTTGCTGCTCTTTAACCTCCGGTGCTTTTTGCTCAGGCTCCTTCACCGGTTCTTGTTTTTTGCTTCCATCCATGTTATAGTTAAATAGTTTGGCCAGCTTTTCGCACATTGGTACATTAAACTCATTGCCGTTCTCTTTAATTAAATCTACCAACTCATCAGCCGTAAATTTGGGTAGCACGAAAGGGCCTTCTTCCATTAGTTCATACCCCTCTATTAATTCGCCCTTATCGTACATTTTGGCCAAACCGGGATTTTCGTATTTAAAGAAAAACTCAGGGTCAATTTTATACTTCAGTACTTTATTCTTGTTGCCATCGGGCTTTAAATAATAATGACACAACCGGGCATCGTTTTGAGTAAAACCAATGCCAAAGGCAATACGCGCTGCATCGGAAGAATTGGGTGGTGAACCATGGAAGGTTCTGTTATCAAATATCAGCGCTTCGCCGGCTTTCATCTCCACCAGTTGCAGGTAAGGAAAAATGGTAAACATGTGCTCGCTGATAGGTGATGGCACCTGCGGCGATGGCGATGGCCGGTAGCTGCTGAAAAAATTATGACTGCCGCGCATAACACCCAATGCACCATTATTGAGGTTAACATCTACCAGCGGCACCCAACAGGTTACCGAGCAGTATTGTTCTTCATCGTTAACAAAGGTCCAGTCCTGGTGTACCGGTACCACGCCCATGGGGTTGGGCTCTTTAATCACAAAGCTGCCTACAAAGGGTCTGGCGTTTTCAAAGTGGGTGCTTATTTTGGGTAAGGCCACTTCATATATTTTATCCAGAATTTTTGGCACCAGGGTTTTATCCTTTACATCCATACTGATGTGGAAACCAAAACCTGCCTCATCCTTCAATTGCAGGCTTTTATAATAATCCAGCAAAAGCTTAACCTCTTCGTCGTCTATTACTTTAATCTTGGCGTATCCTTCCTCATCAAAAAACTTTTGTACTGCGGGGTCCTTAAAAAGGGGCTTCATCTTACGGCCGCGCACCGCTTTATTAATTAATGAATGCAGCTTTAAACTGCTCATGGGTTTCACCTCATAATTCAATTCTTCCACTTTCTCACCAAATGTGGGACGCTGGCCTATGTTATGATAGCGTTGAAACATATCATCAGGCATCAGGTACTTTTCCAGCTTTTTGCTTTCGTTTAAATGATACAGCATTAACTGCGCCTGCGCAGGTACCACGCCATAAGTAATAGCTACTCTTTCTTTATCCGTAGTATTAGGTGATGAAGCATGCATTAAAGCATGGCTGAAAATAAAAGCCTGCCCGGCTTTCATGGGCAACAACTCCATTTCGTGCCAAATTTCATCCTGTAATAAAGCATATTCAACAGGTAATGTAGGGGCGCGCAAAGTATCGGTAAACTTGTGGCTGCCGCGTAAAACCCTGATGGCGCCGTTTTTTTCATTGGTATCTACCAGTGGTATCCATACAGTTACCGAACAATACTTAGATTCATCTACCACCGTCCAGTCCTGGTGAACCGGCATCCGGCCGCCTTCGCCGGGGGCTTTGCATAAAAAGCTGCTGCCCAGTTTTTTTATCGCGGTAAAAGTGCTGTCAATTTTTGCGCCAAAAATTTTTTCGGTGTAATCGTTTATTTGTTGCTTAAACTCCGGACTGGCGTTAAAAGTGGTTGAATAAAAGTTTTGTGGTACTTGCTTATGTAAATCATAAAACAGCGACGACAATCCTTTAACCTCGTCATCATTCAAAAAGGGAATTACCACAAACCCATCGCGTTCAAATTGCTGCTGTAGTTGGGCATCATTAAATATCGGTGTCATGCATTCGGTTTATCGGTTCAGGAGAATACAGCTTTTAACTTCTCCACAAAATTTTTCGGCTTCGGTTCATCAATACGCGGACCCTTTAACCGGTGGTTAAACTCTTTAATATCAATGGCCCTTGGCTGATATTTAAACTGCCGTACCACTTTGGCGCCTTCAGGTTGTTTCCAGGGATTAAACTGCATGTAAAAATCGCGGTCTACTTCCAGCATGTTAACCTCCTCCATGCTTTTAGCCGGATTCATGTGGTAATGAATAGAGGGAACTTCCGCCGGTATTAGTATCAGTTGTATAGCCAGCCGCAAATCGTTGGTTTTGTTGATAGCAGAATAATGAACGATACTATCATCAAGCACCACGGCATTTCCGGCCTTCAGGTTTAAAGGCACCAGGTGGTTTTTAATAATTTCATCTTTAATACCCTCCAACTCCCAGGGAATCATAGGGCCGCGCACTTCGCCAAACCGTTTATGGCTGCCGGGTACCACCTGCAAGGTGCCGTTTTCTTCAAACGAGTCAACCAAGGGGCACCAGATTGAAACCGTACATACTTTTCTTTCATCAGCAAAGGCCCAGTTTTGGTGCAAGGGCACTTCACCGGTATCTGTTTTTTTGCGGATGTAATTGGCAATAACAGGCTTGTAGTCGGCCAGCCATTTTTCTACATGCGGCTTAAAGTAATCCGTAATTATTTTGAACACTTCCTTTTTGTACTCAATATTCTTGTCAATAAAGGTAAAGTCGTAGGTTATAAAACCCGCTCCTTCAACCCCGGTTTCGCCTGCAGTAATTTGTCCGCCGCTATTGGGCAGGGTGTCGTAAAATTTTTGTTTTAAAGCAGCCACTTCTTCCGGGGTTATAAACGGAATTTCAACATAACCATCGCGCTGAAACTTTGCTTCCAACTGTGGGTCTTTCATCACGCTACGCATACTGTACATTTGGTTTTAAAAATAACAAAAAGCAGGGTAAAGATAGTAAGCCATTTAAACCCCGCCGCTGACAATTATCAATGGCATATAAAGTTACCGGGTTCAAAACTGCCCGCTGGCAACCGGTGTGTTACATGAGCAACTGTTACTAAAAACCGGCAAAAACTACTAAAAGCTGCTAAATACCATGCTGTTTTGAACGGCAGAACAGTAGTATTTGACAAAAATTACTTTCCATATCCTCCCTATGTGATTTAGCCATGTATAGGACTGCATAAAAAGGTATAGGAATGTATAGAAATGTATAGCCCTTCGAAAATTCGAATGCTTCGGCCCATCGATACTTTCGGTACTTGTTTCGAAACACTTTTCAAACCTCCGGTTATCGAAACCCCTGTGTATTTCCCAAAAATTGTAATCAAGTACGTTCATACCTCTGTTTCTATCGCTAAGGTAGTCAAATAAATCAAAAAATCAAAAATTTGTTTTTTCGGGGGAAAATAAATGAAGTTCCGGCACCTTGCCATGGCTGTTTTTTGTGCTTAAACCTTCCTTATCCAAACATAACAGGGCAATGCTAACCATGGCAAAAACCGGGTACGAAATCCAGTAAGCTGCATTTCCATCAAACAGTCTCTTCTATATGTTTCAAAAACCATTACATTTGCCCCACTAAAAAAATTAACACATGGGAAGAGGAGATAAAAGAAGCGCCAAAGGAAAAAGATTTAAAGGTTCATATGGCAATTCGCGTAAACACAAAGAAGAGTCTACGGTAAAGGCTGACATTGCTGCTGCCGCTGCGAAAAAGGAAAAAGCCCCTAAAGTTGAAAAGGCTGCCGCACCTACCGTAAAGAAAGCGCCTGCCAAAAAAGCGCCTGCCAAGAAGAAAGAAGAATAATAAACTTAAGCAATAAATGATGCGCACCGTAGCTGCCCGCCTTAAAGCGGCACTTACGGTGCGCTACTTGTTTTTACAGGTTGAAGTTGGCTTGCAGGCTAAGCCTGTTCATGCTACTCCATCATTTTATTATAGGTTTTAATAAAGATGGCACCCAGGTTTTTATGAGGCGGTATGTAATCAAGGTACCGCTCGTACGCTTTCGCATTTCCTTTTACGGCAGCGTCCAAATCATTCCAAAGCAATTGCCAGTCAATATCCTTTCCCTGCCTGATATATTCAGCCATTAGTTTGAGCATGGGGTTGTTAACTGCCCGGGTGCCAATTTGCTTGGAAGAAATTATACTAACATCGGGTGAACGCTCTATGATGCTGGAAAGATTGTGATAGCCCCCGCACGAGCCCAGTACAAATATCTCTGTATTGTCGCGCACCTTTTCAATGGTTTTAAAGGCGTAGTAGCTATGGCCCCGGTGCACCATTACATTGGGTTCGTAATTATTATCGGTAAAAATTCTTTCTACCGCAGCCTGTCCATCATACTCATCCTTCCATTTATTGGCATAAATCTGAACCGCCTTGCCTTCTTTTGATTTGATGATGACATAAGTAGGCGAATCAACTACCGTCCAGTTTTTATCGGTAAATGCTTTAATGAAAGTGGTAAAAGAAGCCTCACCGTCTTCATCATTATAAAAATAGATAATCCACCGGTCAACGGTGTCGTGGCCAAACAATTTTGCGTTTTCTATTTTATCGAAGTTGGCAACCGCATATTGCTTTGAAACTGAAGTAAACCAATCGACGCTGTTCAGGTTTCGGTCAACAAAAAGATTGGAGAGCAGGCCGTATATGGCCGTACCCCGTGTATTACCTTCAGCCTTCAGCTTGATATATTCCAGCTTAATCGTGCTTCGCAGAATTTTAAGCACCAGCGAATCGGTTATACTGCCAAAAGCGTCGGCCACCTCCACCGACTGCGAAAGGTCGTTATAGTCGCCCAGGCCGCTGGCGAATTTTATCATCAGCATTTGCTGATGAACGGCAGCCATGCTTTGCAAAAACACTTTCAGTTTGCCAAAGCCGGCACACATTTTAATAAAGGTTCTAAACCGGTTATCGCCCAGGCCTTTTAAAAATTCAAAGCCCGATACCGGGCCCAGCTTTACCATTAACCGGTTAAACAAGCCGTTAAAGGTGGAGGTAAAAATTTCCTCCTCGCTGTAAACCATCAGGGTATAAAGTTCTTCGGCCGAAAATTTTTCGATAGATGCAAAACGCACCTTATCGGGTTCCATGTGCAGGTCATTTAAAACGCGCACAAATTTGAGCGAGTAAATGGTGAGGTCATCTTCAAGCGAGTGAACCCCCAAAGGATTTTTGCGGGCCCTGATGCGCAACATAGTCAGCAAATATTTTTGCGGGTCGCTGCCTATGGCGTCGGCCTGCTGCATGGTTAAATTGCCTGCCATAATGTCGTCAATCAGGGCATAGGCGTTACTTTTGCGGGTGTACTTATCTTTTATCAGCAGTATCACCTTAACCACCGTGTCGTTACTTGTTTTCAGGGCTTTGTAAATAGCATCGTTGGGGTTGAAATATCGTTTTACCGTTACCGGTGCAGTTTTTGTGGTCTCCTCCAATACATGCAGGGCATAATCTTTGTCCTTATACTGGCTGTAATTATGAAAAACCAGGTCGGGCCGGTACAGGGCAGCATATATCAAAAAAGTATCAGCGCAGCCTTCATTTTTGACCAGACCGAAGGTATTGAACGATTGAATAATATTCGTTTTAAGAAAAGCGCAAAGCTTATTTTGCATCATGGCGTTTAGCTCGCCCTGCATAAATCTGAATATGCCCTCAAAGCGTTTCACCGAATAAATATTCCCGGCATTTACTTTATGCAACTGCTGATACAGGTAATCGCGCAATTCATTTTTGCGTACGGTATCAAAATATGCGCGGTCAATTTGCCGTTGAACGGAGTCTACCAGGGCAAAATATACTTTTTGGGCGTACAGGTTTATTACCGAATCACCCAGGTCAACCTTTCCATCTTCTGCTCCGTCAAACAGGTCAATTCGCTTTTGTTCGGCGCTTATTAAATCGTTGTCTTTGTAGCGGCTGGGGGTGACAACGGACAGGGAGTCGGCAGATGCAAAAACATTTGAACCTGCTACCAGCATAATTAGCATTAACATCAACCAACCGGTGCATTTGTAAGCAGGTTTGTGATTATTCTTTAGCAGCATACTAAACGCCCAAAATTTTGTAATACGCCCTTATAAAAATGGCTTCCAGGTTTTTATGCGGAGGCACATAATCGCCAAAGTATTGATTATTGCCCAGTTGAAGGCGCATTTTTTCCCAAAATTCGTTCCAGTCTATATCCTTACCGGTCCGGATGTTTTCGTTCAGGGCATAAAGCATTACATCATTTACAGTTTTAGTGCCCACTTGCTTGGTTGAAATAATGTGCGCCTGCGGGGCATTTTCAAGGGCCACCGGTATTTTATAAAAGCCACCGCACGAGCCAATGAATAACAACCGGGTAGTAGTGGGTATTTTCTCCAGGGTGCTTTCGGTATGGAAACTATGCCCCCGGTGAACAATAACCGTAGGGGTTAGTTTATTCTCTTTAAAATAATCGCCAATAGCGCTCATACCGTTTTCTACCGAGCCCGGCTTATTGGCCAGTATCTCCACCTTCTTCTGCTGTTTGGAATAAATCCGTACGTAGCTGTTCCGGTCTTCAATAGCCCATGCATTCTGGTTTTTGTAGCTATTCATGAAATTGATAAACGAACTGCGCCCGTCGTCGTCGTCATAAAAGTACATTTGTTCGGCGCACACCGGTCCTTCGCAAAACAATACCGATGAGGCCAGGGTGGTGGACGGCGCTATTTTAAAC
>Ga0364881_10271_pt1 | contig 34285 bp, 33 predicted proteins | sample ExccelJu500001D4_5_FD_206923 | JGI IMG/M metagenome (GOLD analysis project Ga0364881, IMG submission 206923) | Enriched cells from Trout Bog Lake Hypolimnion, Wisconsin, USA - BchlTB.July30.5000.01.D4 | ecosystem: Environmental > Aquatic > Freshwater > Lake > Hypolimnion/Profundal zone | place...
TCTGCAAATTATGTTGGAACTAAAGGTTGAGATGAGAGGGGAGGGAACACTTTGAGCCAGTGATGATTCAAAAATATGGCGCGGTCGATCCTGTTTTCCTGAGTTTAATATACGTGGGTACCCAAGATTGGACGGTGTGCGTTTTTCCAATATATTCAAACTTTCCTTTCCCATGGCTCTTCCACATTTTTACTTTATTTCCGGGTTTAAGAGCTTGCGCGTAGCGATTCAATATTGCTTGAGAGGGGCTGATAATCTTATATCGATTGAGTCGCTGGGTTTGAACATCATCCAGCATTTCGGTGATGAACAAATCGAATCTTTCTCTCGATTTTGGGATCAGTTCAATCTCTATGCCGAGCATTTTGTTTACGATTTTCTTTTGTTCATTTAGGGTCTCGTAAACAAAAATGGCATTTGGCAGGTTATTAAGGGCATAAGCACCCTTAAAGTCGTACATCCTAGGAGTCAAATAATCAATAATGAATCCTTTTTGTAAGGCAGCAATTGTTTCCGATTGAACTATCAGGTCGTGGTAAAGATTGGGTAGATTTACACGTACGGGATTGCTTAGTAGTTCGGTTGTAAACCTAGAGGCGGAATGACCTTGTATATCTTGTAAAACAGAATAGTTTTTGATTGCCTCTGCCAATCCGTTGTCAGTTAGCACGAAATATGTTTGATATCCCTTAACCGTGACAGATCGAATCCAGCGTTGCTTCTCCAGTCTGCGAGCATGTGAGAGATTAGCACGGCCAAGCATTTTGCTAATGAGTTCTGCGCTAGAATAACCCCAGCGATATAACCAGTCCAAGACTTTTCTCAGATTGTGTTCTTGAATTTCTGTTGGGCTTCCCAACCTTTTGAGCTCTTTGCGAGCCTCTGATGTTTTGAATGCAAGGTTCTCTTCCTTGAAATCATAATCATTTAATTTGTCGTTTTGTATGTCCATCAAGTTCATTCCTTTGAAACATTTTTGAAAAGCGCAAAGCAGAAGGAAATGCTGGGCAAGCTTCAATTGATCAGGGCCAATTTGTTTCCTTGTGATTAATCGAAGCTTAATTCTCTATTCTGAGCTTTTTTTGAGTTGGGAACTAATGCAGGAAATTTACCCTAAATAAACCAATAAAACAAGTATAATTTCAATATAAACAATTACATAAAAAAATATTGAGATATGGGTAATATTGTGTAATGTAGTGCACGAGAAAATAAGAATTGGGGTAGATTAAATGAAGAATTTACATATCTAAAGAGGTGGCGCCGGTAGATTGGACAGTATTTCCAAGCAACTGCTAAATGGACATTAGTCTAAATGGACTATTGTTCTATAGTGTGTCCGTATGGATAATCTATGTTGGATTGGTCTGGATGGCTTGGGATCCCGACTGACACGAACAAGTTTGGTTACATAATAATATTAGCTGCATACATATTGGTCTCAATAGAATATCTACTTGCGTAGATAAATTACCCGCGTTAATAGTGATATAATTGGAACTGAAGGACTCAAACGAGTTTTTCCCTCACACGATTTTGAGTATTTTTGAAGTTTAAACAAGAAAGTACCGAATGCAGAACACCTCTTATTACCGTCTTCCACTTAGCCTGTTGGTAATTTCTATTGCTCTTTCAGCTTGTGGACTCGGTCAGAAGAAAGATGCCAGTCAGGTTGCGGTCGTAGTCAATGGAACGGAAATTACCGTTCATCAACTCAATCAAGCGCTCTCCCATACCCCTGGAATTACAGCAGAAAATGTCGATAAAGCTCGAAAGGAAATTCTAGAGCGTCTGATCGTGCAAGAGCTTGCGGTAGCCAAGGCCACCGATGCCAAGCTGGATAGAACGCCGGATGTGGTGATGGCGTTGGATGCCGCACGCCGTGATATTCTGGCTCGTGCTTATTTCAGCCAAGTTGGTGGTGGGCCTAAGGAAGTTGAAAAAGCAGAAGTCATGCGCTACTTCGAAGAACACCCCGAATTGTTTACGCATCGCCGTATTTATTCACTTTCGGATATTGCGGTTCAGAAAGATAGTAAAGTGCTTGCGACATTGCAGAGCATGGTGGCCGACAATAAAACCATGCAGGATATTGCGAACTGGCTCAAAACCAATGGTACCAAGTTTGATGCGAATAATTATACGAGTGGGGCTGAGCAATTATCCCTGGAGCTTCTACCAAAAATTGCCAAGCTAAGCGACGGGCAAACGACTGTCATCGAAGCCGGGCAGGCGATTCATGTGATTAACCTGGCCAAGTCAAAAGACGCTCCGGTGGATTTTGCGACCGCTGGACCTCAAATCAAGCAATTCTTGGGTTCGGAAACCAGCAAGCAACTCGTTTCTGCCGAAATTAAAAAACTGAGAGATTCGGCTAAAGTTGAATATTTGGGGGATTTTGCCCCGGATAAAGCTAAAGACTCAGCAGTTCCAGCTCCGACTGCAGAAGCTAAGCCCGCTGATCCGGCTCAAACAAAAGCCTCCGATGCAGAGAGCATTGCGAAAGGTGCGGCTGGTTTGAAATAGATTGGAAAGTCCCCTCTCCTTCTGGGGGAGGGCTAGGGAGGGGGAGCGCATTCGTTGTTAGAATTTTAGCTATGCCCGCTTGCAGTAATTTTTTATAAGCAACAAAGTATGACGGCGGAAATTGGAATTTTAGCAGTAGGGTGGATAAGCGCAGCGCATCCACAAATGTCCTAATAACAAGTGTGAATAGGGAATCAAAGTGATTAGACAAATCTACAAAATCGTTTTTTGCATCTTGATGCTGGTATTTGCAACACAGAGTCAGGCCGATGACAAAAGTGGCTTTCAGCTAGGACCTGGCGACTCTATTCACATTGCAGTTTATCGCAATCCTGATTTAACCTTGGACATTCGGGTCAATGCAGATGGCTCAATCAACTTTCCCTTGCTTGGTACGGTTCAAGTAGCAGGTCATACCATTGCAGATGCTGAAGCGCTGATTGCAAAAGGCTTGAAAGATGGTGGCTTTGTGCAAGAGCCTCAGGTCAATATCACTTTAATCGTAGTTCGTGCCAACCAAGTTTCTGTTTTAGGTCAAGTAACTCGACCGGGAATCTACCCGATTGAAATTTCCAACATGCACCTGTCCGAAGCGCTTTCGCTTGCCGGTGGTGTGACGGTGAATGGTTCAGACAAAGTCATCCTAATGGGTACTCGTGACGGTAAGTCATACCGCAAGGAAATCGATATTGCTTCGATTTTTATCGATAACAAATCCGCTGATGACGAAATCATTTCCGGACGCGATGAAATCTACGTTCCCCTGGCTCCGGTATTCTATATTTACGGTGAAGTACAACGTCCCGGTGCCTTACCCCTTTTGCGCGGTATGTCGGTCATGCAGGCTTTAGCCCAAGGGGGTGGTTTGACTCCCCGTGGTACCGAGCGCAACATTCAGTTACATCGTCGCAATGCCAAGGGTGAGGTCGTAAAAACTCAGCCCGCTATGACCGATCAGATTCAGCAAAATGATGTGATTTATGTGCGTGAGAGCTTGTTCTAACATTACTTTATGACCAACAATAATTATTGGACTGTGGATTTTAAGAAAGTGGCCAAATGAATTTCCAGCAATTTATTACCATCCTTCAAGCACGCAAACGCATTGTTCTGATTGTGTTTGCAGTTATAGTCGGCGTCACAACCTTGGTGAGCCTTATTCTGCCTAGTCAATACACGGCTTCGGTAACCCTGGTAGTCGACTTCAAAAATCCCGATCCTATCAATGGGGGGTTAGCTCAAGCCATGATCATGCCAAGTTACATGGCGACTCAAATAGACGTGATAACCAGCGAACGGGTAGGGCGCCGGGTTGTCAAAATGTTGGGCTTCGAAAAAGTCCCTGAGCTGGTAGCAGCATGGAAAGACGATACCGACGGCAAAGGCAGTCTGGAAGGATATTATGCAGAGAGACTCGGCAAGAAACTCGATATCAAACCTTCCAAAGAAAGTAATGTCATTGACATCGAGTTTACAGGCACCGACCCCAAAGCCGCTGCCGCCGTAGCCAATGCGTACGCTCAGGCTTACCTAGATACAACTGTTGAGCTTCAGGCTGAACCTGCCAAGCAATATTCTGATTACTTTGTAGCAAAAACCAAAGAAGTTCAGGACAAGCTTCAAACAGAACAAAACGCCTTATCTGAATACCAGAAGCAAAAGGGCATAGTTTCTGTGGATGAACGACTCGACTCTGAAAATGCGCGTCTTAACGATTTGTCAGCCCAGTTGACTATACTGGAAGCGCAAAAAAGCGAAGCACAGTCGCGCCAGCATCAAGCCAAGGGTTCTCTTGAGAGTAATCCAGACGTAATCAATAATCCCAACATCCAAAATCTGCGTGCAACAGTTACTGCTGCCGAAGGCAAATTACAAGAATCATCCAACGAGTTGGGACAGAATCACCCGCAGATCAAACAGCAAAAAGCTGAACTGGAATCCCTCAAGGCTAGACTCAAAACCGAAATGGCCAATGTGGCAGCCAGTTTGAGCACCAACACTGAAGTCAGTGTTCAGAAAGAATCCGAGATTCGTGCAGCTCTTGAGACACAAAAGCAGCGCGTATTGGATCTCAAAAAACAGCGTGATGAAGCTTCAGTATTGCAGACTGAAATCGCTTCAACCCAGCTTGATTACAACAACCTCCGTCAACGTTTGAGCCAGAGTACCCTGCAGAGCCAGAACCAGCAATCGAGTGTAACGATATTGACCCCAGCATTTGAGCCTGAAAAACCCTCTAAGCCAAAAGTTTTGCTCAACATACTGGTATCAATTTTTCTGGGAGTTATGCTAGGTGTTGGATCAGCTTTGTTAATGGAGTTGAAAGACCGTCGCATACGCGCTGTCGAAGACCTCACAGAAATTGGCATTCCGGTGTTGGGTGTATTGACCGTAGAACGTTCAACTTCTGCACCCCGCTGGCAGTTCTGGCGGCGCTTGAAGACTGTATCCTGATAAATAAGGTAAATTCAGACTATGCAATCGAATCAACTCAAATCACTAGGCGAGCGCTCCATCGGAGCAATTCTCATTGACACTGGCAGGCTTTCAGCCACCGATGCAGAAAGAATTATCCGAGAACAAAAGCAGAACAACCTCAGGTTTGGGGATGCAGCCATGAAGCTCGGCCTGCTGACCCAGAACGATATTCAGTTTGCCCTTGCGCATCAATTTGACTATCCCTATCTGGGTCATGGCGACCAGTCTATTGCTGAAGAAGTGATTTCCGCATTCAGTCCGTTTTCTCCAATCGTTGAGCAGTTGCGCGCAGTACGCACACAACTGATGTTACGTTGGTTTGATATAGATGCGATGCACAAAAAACTGGCGATTGTCAGTCCTTCCAATGGTGATGGGCGCAGTTTCGTGGCCGCTAACTTGGCAGTAGTTTTTTCGCAATTGGGAGAGCGCACTCTGCTGATTGATGCAGATCTGCGCAAACCTCGCCAGCATGAGTTGTTTAAAGTAACTAACAGCGCTGGACTTTCATCGGTACTGGCCGGTCGTACCTCGCTTGACAATGCTTTAGTCAAAGTTGAAAAGTTGCTTGGGCTCTCTGTTCTTCCAGCAGGAGCGACACCTCCCAATCCTCAGGAACTACTGAGCCGGGATTCATTCTCATCCATGCTCAATGAATACAGTGAATCGTTTGATGTCATTATCATTGACACCCCTGCAGCAATCAGTGCGGATGCCCAAACGATTGCCTCGAGAGCAGGGGCTGCGTTAATGATAGCTAGTAAAAATTATACCCCTGTGGCTGCGCTTCAAAGTTTGGCTGCCAATCTGCAAAGCTCTAATGTGACAATAGTAGGGTCGCTGCTCAACGAAATTTGATTAGGGCAAGCAGACTCTAGGGGTATGGCACATTAAAGGCCGTATATGGGGAATTAATTTAGCTTCATATATCTTGCTAACCTCTTTAATATTATCTGATCTAAACTTGTCCCTTGAACCTCACCTCAATAAAGCAGAACCGATTTTTTGAATTCTGGCCGATTCTTTTTGGGCTGGCAGCTCTTTACGTGCCAACTTTTTATGGTCTAGCTAACGGAATCTGGAACAATAGTGATCAGGCGCAAGGTCCGCTGATCCTGATGGTCGTGCTTTACCTATTCTGGCAACAACGCGACCTTTTAATTTATAAACCAGAAATTAAGACTTGGCCGATACTGGGTAGCTTGATGTTCGGTTTGGGATTGATAATCTATATTCTTGGTCGCTCTCAAGAAATACTGATGTTCGAAATTGGTTCACAAATCCTCGTTCTATCCAGCATCCTACTAATTACTCGTGGCATGACTGCTCTTAAGGCCATGTGGTTCCCACTTTTTTTCTTAATTTTCATGGTTCCATTGCCTGGTTCTTTTATTGATGCAGTGACTTTGCCCATGAAAATGGCTGTTTCATACGTGGCTGATGACGTCTTGTTTTGGTTAGGCTACCCAATTGCTCGAGTCGGTGTGATGCTACAAGTCGGGCAATATCAACTACTGGTAGCTGATGCTTGTGCAGGGATGCATACTCTCATTTCTCTCGAAGCTCTGGGCCTGCTATACCTGAATCTGGTCAAGCATGATTCGCTGTTTCGCAATATTACGCTCGCTATTCTGATCGTTCCTATATCCTTCATTGCTAACGTGATCCGCGTAATAATCTTAATCCTGATAACTTACTATTTCGGCGACGAAGCGGGGCAGGGTTTTGTACATGGATTCGCAGGTATGGTGTTGTTCATTGTGGCACTCATGTTAATTATGAGTGTGGACTCTTCGTTGCAATACCTAGTAAAGCGAAGAATTGGTGCGTGATGTCATGAATTCGATACGCAGAAACATTCTGATGATGGTGCTCATGTATATTGCGTCTGGTCTGGCCTTGACGTTCCATCCCACTCACAGAATAGCTGATGATGGTCAAAAAGTTGATCTTGAAACCATGATACCAAAGCAATTCGGGGGCTGGCATGAGGTGCAACAAGGCGGGTTGATTATCAATCCCCAAATGAAAGAAACGATCGAGAGACTCTATTCACAGACGCTATCGCGCAGTTATATTAATGGTGCAGGTGATTACATTATGTTGTCCATCGCCTACGGACCGGATCAAGGTGAGAGGCATAATCAAATGCACTACCCTGAATTATGTTATCCCGCCCAGGGCTTTCAAGTTTTAACCGACAGGTTTGGCGTCGTCAAAACTGATTTTGGTGAAATTCGTGTAAAACGACTTCTAACAGTCCAAGGTAACCGTTCCGAGCCACTTACTTACTGGGCAACCGTAGGCAATAAGGTTGCGCTCGGTGGCTATGAATCAAGAATAGAACAACTGCGCTATGGTATACATGGAAAAATCCCAGATGGAATTCTGTTTCGCGTATCTTCAATTACCAAAGATGCTGAGGCCGGCTATGCAAGCCAACAAGAATTCATTCGGCTGCTTCTAGCTGCTATTTCAACAAATGATAGATTGAGGCTTGCCGGTTTGACAGGTCAATCATCAAGTCCGGATACTTCTGGAGTAAAAAATCAGTAGGTGTATGAACTCAAAAAGTATAATTAGCCGGAGCATTGAGGGCCTCAAATGGAATTATTTGGGAGCAGTCGCTCGTGTCGCTCTTCAACTGATTGCGCAAATTGCAATAGCAAGACTCATTGGGCCAAAGGATTTTGGTTCTGCTTCGGCAGCAATTTTCGTTATGACATTAGCTAATCTCCTTGTCGAACTTGGCTTGGGGTCATCATTAGTCCAAAAAAACGATATTACTGTCGATGACTTGCGCTTAGTTTTACGCCACATACTCCTTGCAATGGTGACAGCGGGATGCTCAATTTATTTCTTCGCTGAGACCATTGCAAAATTTTGGGGCGACCCATCAGTCGCCCCCTTAGTTCAAAGCCTGGTGATTGCCATTTTTGCTCAATCTGGCGGCATTGTGGCGTTGTCGCTTCTAAAACGAGAACTTGATTTTAAGTGGATTCAAATTTCCCAGATCGGCGGATATTTCACTGGGTATGTTGTTATCGGGATTACTGTTGCTCTTCTGGGCGGTGGCCCTTGGAGTCTGGTATCGGCGTGGATCGGGCAAACAATTGTCACTACGATTTTGCTTTATTGGAAAGCAAGGCATCCATTAGATATTTGGCGCTCAATTACTAATGCAGAAAAAAACGTACAGACTTATGGTTTGCGAATTCTCCTCACCAATATTGCAAACTGGACAATTGAGAATATTGACAATTTTATGGTGGGAAAGGCTTTTGGTACCTATGTATTGGGATCCTACACAGTCTCGTACAATCTTGTTCGGACTCCAACCAATCATCTTGTCACCTCAATTCAGCAGGTACTATTCCCGGCAAGCGCACGATCAAAGGGGAGTAATGATCATGGTCTCGCGTATTTAGTTGTTATTTGGGGTATTTCATTGCTGGCGTTTCCCATTTTTCTCAGCGTAGCAGTACTCTCGGGAACCGTTGTGGATGCACTATATGGTGCCAAGTGGATTGCCGCTTCAGCGATCCTGTTTCCACTGGCACTTGCCATGCCATTTCATGCTGTAATGGCCGTTGGTGGTCCCATGCTCTGGGGGCGTGGTGAGGCAGGGATGGAAATGCGTGTTCAATTTGTTGTCGCGCCAGTTCTTGTTATTGTTCTCTGGGCGATGGCCAGTATGTCGCCAGTTGCGATGGCGTGGGGGGTGACTGGCGTTTATGTATTTCGTGCCATCTGGATACAAATTAAAGTTTCAACATCAATGAAAATCTCTTTAGTTTCTGTCTTTCTCGCTACGATTCCCGGAATGATGGTAGGTGTAGTTATTTCGGGCTTGTTGTGGGGTATAAATGCCTTTTGGATGATTATGAACATATCCAGTTTTCCTCGCATGTTGCTTGCTGGATTATTAGGTCTACTACTGGCTGTATTGGTACTGAGGTTCGTTCGCAAATTACTTCCCTCTGCGATTGGAAGAGAGCTCAGCAAGCGCAATGATTTACCAAATATAATGCGACGTTTATTGGGGCTTGCATGAAAATTGGTATTGCGGCTCCAGTTGAAACCAGCAGCATTGCCGATTTACTTGGCAAGACTGCTGAGCAAGCGCCAGTTGGGTATCGTGGCGCTCCGATAATTGGCGTTTTGGCGCGTTCGCTAATAGCAAGAGGGCATCAAGTTTCTCTTTACACGACCGACAGCACGCTTTTGCCAAATCAACGACAGCCTTTAGTAATGCATGGCAAGAGCATTACAATTTATTACTGCCCTTCAAGGCCACGTTCTTTTCGTCCACAGTATGGCATGCTTGGACGAATGCTCGATTTCTTTAAGTTCGAACGACGCAACTTGCTTAAAGCCATCGTACAGGACAATCCAGAAGTTATTCACGCACACTGGGCTTATGAGTTTGCGTGGGCTGCGATGGACTCAAAGCTGCCACATATCATTAGCTTTCACGATGCACCAAGACAGATATTGCGCCACATGCCGAATTTATACCGCTTGGGTCGATACTTTATGGCGCGTCGAACCGTAATGAGTGACGCTATTAAAACCACAGTTTCGCCCTATATGCAGCAGGAATTAATGGATTGGGCAGAGTGTCATACAGAATTAGTACCTAACCCTATTGACGACGCTTGGTTTCTGAATACAAATGCCCCACACGAACGCGATTTGAGCAAACCAAAAATTGCCATGATTATCAATGGGTGGAACAGTCGGAAGAATCCAGAACCTGCGCTGAAAGCTTTTTCAAAAGTTCGTGAATTGATCTCAGCAAGTGAGTTACATGTCTTTGGTGTCGACTTTGGGCTAAATGAGAAAGCATATCGGTGGTGTAAAGAGCGCAGTTTGGACACCAATGTGTTTTTTCATGGCAGCGTGTCTTATGTAGAGCTCAGGCAACATTTAAGCAAGATGACTTTACTGGTACACCCATCACTTGAAGAGTCTTTTGGCATGACCTTGGCTGAAGCAATGGCACTTGCGCTGCCCGTTATTGGAGGCAAAACTAGCGGTGCTGTTCCATGGGTTTGTGATGGGGGTAAGGCAGGTGCATTAGTAGATGTAAATGATTCAAATGCAATTTCAAAGGCCATAATACAGCTGCTTTCAGATCCTGAAAAATATATTGAGATATCACTATATGCACAGAGTTCGGCAAAGGAACGCTTTTCTACCATGGCTGTTGCAGAAGCGTATGAGAAGCTTTATCTGCAGGTCTTTCATGAATGTGAGTCATGATGCTAAATAAGCTATTTTCCTTTAGACGTTATCCAGAATTTATTCGTTTAGCATGGTGGCGTGGCGTTATTCCAGTTTTGGTAAGTCGATCCGGTGTCAAGTTCGGGAAAAATGTTACTTTTATGGGCATGCCAATTATTTCCATGAAACCTGATAGCCAGATCGTAATAGGTGATCGGGCTAGTCTATGTTCCGTTTCTGAATTTACTGCGCTGGGTGTTAATCACCCTGTCGTGTTGCGCACATTAAGGACAGGGGCCAGAATTGAAATTGGTGAAGACACTGGAATAAGTGGAGCATCAATTTGTGCGGCATCGGAAGTTCGAATTGGGAAGCAATGCTTGTTTGGTGCGAATGTCGTAATTAGTGATACTGATTTTCATGCGATAAAGCCTGAAAATAGACGATACAACAATCAACCAGAAGATATCTCTGTCGCTTCGATTTATATTGGGAATAATGTTTTTATTGGTACTGGGGCGATCATATTAAAGGGGGTAAGAATTGGTGATAATTCAGTAGTGGGCGCAGGCGCAATTGTGACAAAAAATATTCCAGATAATACTATTGTTGTCGGGAATCCTTCACGGATTGTTGGTCGGTTGAATACTTCGGTTATATAGGACAGTATGTTGACATTATTGATGTATCCAATGTTATTTGCGGGGGCAGTTTTAGCCGCACTAGCTACTATCTTTATTTTGTGGGCTAGCTATCGTTATACAACTTCACGAAATGACTCCTACTTTGTTGTGCTTTTGTTTTGGTTGATAGGCTTTAGCGCAATAGCATTTGAAGTCCTTTCTCATCGAGAGGCAGCTGTCGGCACTTTGTTTCTTTCATATATGGACGGCAGTGGTGGTCTCGTATCAAGTGAAACTTTTTTGGGTTCTTTGATCGGTAAAGTTTCATCCATTTTCATTGTTACATTGGCAACGATAAGATTTATTACAGGAAGCAATTTCTTTAACTCACCTGCATACGTTTTCGCTGGGATTAATAAATTGGATCCAGCTAAACAACTATTGGGGGTTTACCTAATTTATTTTAGTTTTTCAGGTTTACTAAGTTCAGTCTTGGGGACTAAGCCTGCATTTATTCATTGGATGTTTTATCCTGTACTTATCATGGGGGCAACTTTCTTTTCACGTTGCTATGACACTAAGGTATTGGTGAGGCATGCCAAGTGGGTATTGTTAATATTAATTTACGGTAGTCTAATTGCAGGTTTGATTAACCCTAACTTTGCTTTTGAGCATGGATATAGAGGACTTATTCCAGGAATAAATATTCGCCTTTATGGGTTGGCTGCGCATCCGAATACTCTGGGACCGGTTGCACTATTATTTTTGGTGCTTGAATATTTATCACCTAGTTTAGGAAGAATAAGAATTTTGAATATGATCGGTGCTATTGCCGTGCTTTTATTAGCTCAATCTAAAACAGCTTATGTCGCAGCGTTTCTCGCCTTTGGGGTGATTTTTGTTTACAAGTATTCAAAAAATAAGAACCAAAGGAATAGTTCAAATCGCTGGTTCGGCGTGCTAACAATTTTTTTATTGGGAACTAGTGTATTATTATTGTTGGTAGGCCTCTCCAGCCTTTTTGAGATAAAGATATTTTCCAACTCTTTTTCTTATCTTGACAGCCAAAATATCAAATACCTGACAACTTTTACCGGACGTACTAAAATTTGGGATATCACTCTGAACGTATGGAAGGATAATCCACTTTTTGGATATGGGCCTTTACTATGGAGTCCAGAATTTAGAGCAAGTTATGGACTTAATATTGCTGGGCAAGCTCACAATCAATTTATCCAGACCTTGGGTGAGTCAGGCGTGTTTGGCCTATTAGGATTGCTTTTTTATTTATTCGTTCTAATCCGTGCAGCAATTGCTACAGTTGATATATCGAGAGGGGCATCTTTAGCTTTACTAGCCATTCCGCTTACTCGTACCTTAAGTGAGTCGCCATTTCGAAATTTTGTAATCAATGATTGGGCTTTCTTTACGCATTTAGTCATATTTTGTTTGCTTGTAGGCTGGTTACGTGAGAAATCAACTGCGACCCCTATTAATAATATTCTAAAGGTAACTTAGAAACAGCAATATTGATAATAGGTAAGTTGAAAATATCTCAGCTAATGGATTAATCAATTTATGAGTGGCAGGATCTCTCGCCAATTTAAAGTTTCTTTGGTGCATCATTATTTACGTATATTAATAAGGAGTTCGCCAGAATGAAAATATTTTTCAATAAAATTAACAATCAGTGGCTTAGTTGGCTTATATTGATGCCACTTATAACTTTTTGCTCGTTATTATTGGCGGCGGGGTTAAACGAGACCGTCAAAATACCAGATGATTTTTTTGGTCTTAATATTCGATGGGGTGCAAGCTCCACACCTTGGCCATATGTTAGTTTCCAGAGTTGGCGTGTTATAAATCCAGAGACTGAATGGCGTGGTTTGCAGCCCCAAAAAGATGTTTGGAATTTTATCACGCTCGATAAATCGGTTGCGCTATCTGAACAACATGGTGTTGATGTTATATTGACCTTAGGACAAACTCCAGCGTGGGCTTCAGCAAGACCATCTGAACCAACGGGTAATTCTCCTGGAAATTCCGCTGAACCAAGAAATATTGAGGATTGGGAACGTTATATACGAACAGTGGTTACTCGCTACCGAGGGCACATAAAAGCGTACGAACTATGGAATGAACCTTTCTACACTGAAATGAAAAATCAGAACTCTATGAGAGGAAGTTTTTCAGGATCAGCGGTAGCAATGGTTAAATTGGCGGCTGTGGCCCATAAAGTATTAAATGAGCTTGATTCAAATGCTAAATTAATCTCGCCATCCTGTACAGCAGCAGACGGTAGTTCTGGTATGGATTGTACGGAACAATTTTTAAAAGCTGGGGGCGGACAATATGTTGACGAAATCGGCTTTCATTTTTATTCTTCTCCCGAAAAAATTCCAGAGCTTGTCGAGAAAATTAAAGTGTTAACTAGTCGTTATGGCGTTGGCCAACTACCCATTTGGAATACTGAATCTGGATACTTGGTGCAAGGGCCAGATAAGACGACAACTGTGTTGAAAAATCAAGGTGACCCTTTTAATTATGTCTTGAGTCAAGAAGAATTGCCTGGTTATGTGCTACGTTCAATGTTGCTCTCGGCGGTGTCTGGGATAACTCGCTATTATCACTACTCTTGGGATATACCAACCATGCACTTGATGTGGAAAAGAGGAACAGAACCGACACTTGCTAGTTTCGGTTATGCTCAATCGTTACGTTGGTTGCGTGGATCAACGATTAAAGGTTGCGAAAACAAGTTTGCAGCGGTTTGGAGTTGCGAGTTGCACTCTTCCCATGATCATCGTGGTTTTATTGTGTGGTCTCAGCATGGCTCCTCTTCAGTGCAGCTACCGAAAGATTTCCAAGCGATTGCATATGAAACGTTGGATGGTCATTTCAATCCGATCGATTCGCCAGAAAAAATTACTGTAAATGAAATCCCCGTCCTTGTTCGTAGTGAGAGACCATTATGGTGAGTCGAAAAGGCTAGTTCGTACATGATCAATCTTACATTGCTTCTGAGCATTGCAACGTTACAAATTACCAATTCTTACATTGATGTACGACCTGATGTGTGTTCATGGATCGAAGGGCCTTTAGGTATTTTAATATGTACTTCTCTTTTTATGGTTTACTTTGTTTTTAGGTTCACAAGTAGAAGGGGTTCTAATAGGATATTCTTGTCCCTTAATGATACGTCACTTGAACACCTTTCTCTCGCATTTCTATCTCAACTGAATGGCATTCAAGCACAGATCGTTTTTGCGCCAATTATGCTGGGAACCAAAGATTTTTCATCCCTAACACAGCTAAAGTTATTATGACCAAATCAGCAAAAATATCCCAGCTCCTAGAGCGGCACGAACAAGAAGTTGAAAAAATAGAGGAATACCTTAATGGGGCAGAATCAGGATCAATGACACAAGTCCAAATCCTTGAAGCAGGCTGCGGAAGGCGATGGGACCTGCGTAATTTATCATTTACCTATTGTTTGACTGGCATTGACTTGGATGAAGAAGCACTAAGGCTTCGTAAAGAGGTGGCTCGTGATCTTGATGTTGCAATTCATGGTGATTTGACTATAGCAAATTTCCCCAACCAACAATTTGATATTGTCTATTCAAGTTACGTGCTGGAGCACATCACTGGTGCTGAGTTAGTATTGGATCGCTTCATCGGTTGGTTGCGTGACGGAGGTAATCTGATAATTCGTATTCCAGACGGTCATAGTGCTTATGGGACTATTACCCGTTTGAGCCCACACTGGTTTCACGTTTTCTACTACAGATGGGTTCTAGGCAACAAAATGGCTGGAAAACCTGGATACCCGCCTTATCAGACTATCTTCGACCCTGTTGTGTCAGTTGAAGGTCTCGAAAACTTTGCGAAAAACCGAGGGCTGGAACTAGTTGCTGCTTTCCACACTGCAGTTGAAACCAAAAAAAATTTTCGGGGTCTACTGGTCCGTCTAGCCATCAAAGCAGTGGCAGTCGTATCTCTTGGGAGCCGAACTTCTTCGCATTGTACCTTGACGTATATCATCCGGAAGCCAAATCTCGTATTACACTTGGTTGGTTAAATGGGAGGCATAATGTTAAAATTTGCAGTCCTTATTGCTAGCTACAACAGGGTTGAAAAAACTACCCGATGTATCGAAACTTTGATAGCAGGAACATCTCAACTTTCTGATTTTACCTTCGATATTTATCTGACGGATGACGGAAGCACGGATGGAACTAGTGAACTGGTTAAATTACGTTTCCCTCATGTTCACATTATTCGCGGAGACGGTTCGCTGTTCTGGGCTGGAGGGATGCGTACGGCTTGGAACGTTGCAGAGAGAAACTGCTCCTACGATTTTGTAGTGTGGGTCAACGACGACGTAGAATTTTTACCTTCTGCAGTTAAAAGTGCTTTTGAAAGAGCGATTCAGTTACAGGCAGACTTTCTCGCCAAATCGTCTATCCTTGTGGGCAGTATTTTCGACCCAGTCTCGGGAGATATTGCCTACAGCGGTGTCAAACGGCCATCTCCGGTTATCCGCCCTCTCTATTTCGAACGAGTTATCCCAGCGGGCATCGAACGGGACTGTGATACATTTAATGGCAACTTCGTGATTATCCCTGCGGCAGTCATCCAAAAGATTGGAGGGATTAATCCCGACTATGTACATGCCTTCGGGGACTACGACTATGGTTTTAGAGCCCGTCAAGCTGGGTTCAAATGCACTGTGTTGGCTAACCCCGTAGGAACTTGTAGTCCAAATCCTTGGGTAGCGACTGACAAAATTAGATCAATGACATTATTGCAGCGTTGGCGTAGGTTGTCAGGGTCTAAATTCTATCCGCTGAGAGGGTGGTTCGCATATTCACGCGCCCATACCGGACCTTATTGGCCTTTCTTTTTTTTGAGACCGTATTGGGAAGTACTGTTTCCTTGGGCGTTTTCTCGCCTGCGTTAGATGTAACTCGGGTATGCCATCGTGAAAATCCTGTTATCTGCTTTTGCTTTTGCTCCCAATGTGGGAAGTGAACCTGGCGTGGGATGGCGTTGGGCGTCCGAACTGGCGAAGCTTCATGAGATAACTGTGGTGACTGATGTGGCTCGACGTTCGCAAATTGAGGCCAACGGCGTTCACTTGCCTTTCAATGTGAATGTTGTATATTTCAGGCCGTGTTGGTTGAGTGCGGTGCCGCTGAATTCGAATACAGCGCAGTTGCTTTACATCACATGGCAGTTTGGGTTGCTGAGGTTTGCGCGGCGCTTGCATCTTGAGCAACGTTTTGACTTGGCTATACATTGCACTTATGGCGTGTTCCGTCATCCGTCCTTTCTGGGCTACCTTGGAATACCATTTGTGTTCGGCCCCGTAGGCGGGGGCGAGGATGCGCCTTTGGCGCTCAAACGATCCATACGAGGGAGCGAAAAGATTAAAGAACTGCTGAGACTGTTGCTCAATAAAATGTCCCTATTCGATCCGTTCTTGTGGGCTGCATATGCCAAGGCAACTTTGATCCTGACAAAAACGAAAGATACTCGTCAAGCGCTACCGTGGCCATTTCGCCGTCGTGCAATTGTGTACCCAGAAATCGGTATTGATGCTGTTGAAGGTGTTCAAGTGTGCGTACGCCAACCAAAGGAGCCGTTGCGTGTATTGTTTGCTGGTCGTCTGTTAGGGTGGAAAGGGGCGCATCTGGCGATTCGCGCCGTTGCCCAAGCTCTTGCTGGAGGGGTGCTGATCGAGTTCACTTTGCTTGGTAAGGGCCCATTTGAAAATGAATTACATAAATTGGCGAAGACTCTTGGTATACAAGAAAATATTACTTGGATAAGACACATGCCACAGCAAGAGCTATTTGCGTTATTTAAGTTGATGCATTGTATGTTATTCCCGAGTTTGCATGACTCTAGTGGTAATGTAGTGCTGGAAGCGCAGGCTAATGGATTACCAGTAATTTGCCTTGATTTGGGTGGGCCCGCAACTTTGGTGAACCCTGAAACGGCTATTGTAGTGGCAACATCTGGTAATGGTGAGGATGCTGTAGTGGAGGGATTAGCAGTTGCGCTGATCAATCTGGCTAATGATGAGAATGGGCGCATGGCAATGGCCCATGCAGCTATTGCTCATGCAAAAAACATGAGTTGGGAGAACCGAGTACGTGGAATGTTGGCGCTTGTTGATGGAGTCATGGATGGGCATTAAGGCATCGATACTTGCGATAGCTCGGAGACTCCAAACTAAAATCAAAGTGCTGTCTTGTCGAAACGTGTTGGTGTGTGGTGATAATTTACATTTGGGTACACGTGCAAGATTCTGGGCACCTCAAAGGATAATTATTGGAAACCATGTTTACATCGGCAAAGATGTCCACATCGAAGCTAACTGCGAAATAGGTGATTACTGTTTGCTCGCCAATCGCGTTGCAATTGTTGGGAAGCATGATCACGATTTTTCAGCAGTTGGTTACCCGGTGCGCTATGCGCCTTGGGTGGGTAGCCATCGGTTTTCGAGCGCATATGCATATGAGAAGGCTGTTATTGAGAGCGATGTCTGGTTGGGTTATGCGGTAATTGTTCTTACTGGGGTAACCATAGGGCGGGGTGCCATTGTGGCAGCTGGTAGTGTCGTGACCAAGGACATTCCTCCTTATACTATTGCTGTAGGCGTACCCGCCCGCGTTGTTGGCCAGCGATTTGCTGATGCCATAACCATTGCGCGTCACGAAGCAGCGATACGCGATGGTTGTTTCAAATTGTCTGAACGCAGTTATGATAACTGTGTTATCGATCCTGCATTCATTGAAGAGGAATTATAAAAATGAAGAAAGTTGTAATTTTGCAACATAGACTTCTTCATTACCGCATAACCTTGTTTCAACTGCTACGCGAGGTCTGCGCTAATCGTGGCATTGAATTGCACTTGGTGCATGGTCAAGCATCCCGTCGAGAATCGGTGAAAAAGGATGAAGGTTATTTACCTTGGGCACACAAGGTAAATAACCGATTTTTGGAAGTGGCAGATCGCGATATTATTTGGCAACCATTTCCAAAAAATCTCAAGGATGCGGATCTTGTCGTTGTAATGCAGGAAAGCAGAATTCTTTCCAACTATCCATTGTTGTTAGCTCGAATTTGGTCAAGCCGTAAAGTAGCTTATTGGGGGCATGGAAGAAATTTTCAGAGTGAAGCGCCAACTGGCTTGCGTGAGAGATGGAAAAATTTTCTACTAGGCCGGGTGGACTGGTGGTTCGCTTATACCCAAATCACTGTTGATATCTTGCGCAAGGCAGGTTTTTACACTGAAAGTATTACTTGTCTCAATAACGCTGTCGACACCAGTGGTTTCAAGGCTGATTTAGCTTCCTGGAGTGAGGTTGATATTGCTACAGAAAAAGAACGGATGGGGATTGCTATCAACGCACCCATAGGTTTGTTTTGCGGTTCGCTTTATCTAGATAAGCGACTTGATTTTTTAATTGAATCGGCAGATAGGATATTCAATAATTTTCCGGAATTTGCATTGGTGGTGATCGGTGATGGCCCATCTATGTCACAAATGCGAGAAGCGGCGAAGAGTCGGCCTTGGCTTCATCTGCTTGGGATACGCAAAGGGCGTGAGAAAGCATTGTATTTTCGTTTGGCTGATTATATGTTGAACCCTGGTGCAGTGGGTTTGCATATCGTTGATGCTTTTTGCGCTGAACTTGTATTGTTAACAACTTCAAATGCAAAACATGGCCCTGAAATAGCCTACCTAAATAATGGGAAAAATGGTTTTATGACTGAGGATAGCGTCGATGTTTACGTGCAAACTGTCCTACAACTGATGACTGAAAAGATTCAACTTGATAACATTAAATCAGCTGCATTTGCAGACTCAAATAAATATACTCTGGAAAATATGGTTGCCAATTTTGTTGAGGGTATAGAAAGTTGTATTAAGACTTAAAAGTGAGATTGATCACTCAGATTACCTTTATAACTACTCAATTTTCCAACTATTGAGGTTTCCATAATTCACGACAAGAATATCGCTTTGTAAGGAATTGACACATGTCATGTTTTGTATGGCCTCCAGCATCAATACCTCACAACAAGAATCTGTAATGATTTATGGAATCATCAATAAATACCCTCTGTGGATATAGTCTAAATAGACTATATATTGTTTCATCTTCATTGTGTAGAATTATTCACTCAAAGCTATATTGGTATTCACATCATAATGTCTCTGTTAGCGAAATAAAATTTCCAGTTAATCAAATGCAGCAGGCTCTTTTCTAGTATACGGATCTTTTTAAGTTCGCGAGTTGTAGATTGAATTTTTTGTTGAGAATCACCACAAATTATGCGGCCACCGGAAAAATTGACAATTATCCTTGGAACGACTTATGCCTGTGCCAGTTATAATGTACCACCGGGTTTTGCCATTTAAATGTGAATTGGCGATTACAATTAGTGAGTTTGAATCCCAATTGGCATTTCTGCATGCGAAAGGTTTTAAGTCTCTTTCTGCTAAAGAGTTTTTTTTGATATTGCAGGGAGGTAAAATCCCAGATCGTGCTGTTGTGATTACATTTGATGATGGGTATCGGGATAATTGGTATTTGGCAGGACCAATTTTAAAAAAATATGGGATGCATGCCTTACTTTTTATTATCACGGCGCGAGTCAAGGATATCGCCAATTCCATAGAGGGCGACTGGAGTGAATTGGGTGAAGATGTCTATTTGACTTGGGATGAGATTCACTCAATGTCAGAAAGTGGTATATTCGAAATTCATTCACATACTCATTCGCATAAAAAGCTCTGGGAAGTCGGCTCCGCTTCTGATATTTGGAAGTCGATAGCTAATGATATTTCGTTATCAGTAAATAAACTCAAAGAGCAGGGGTTTACATATCCGATCCATATGGCTTGGCCTTGGGGTTATTTTGAACATGGATGGCTAGATGATGCGGTTAATTCTGGTGTTGTTACATTGTACTCATGTCAGGTTGGCACTAATTTCAGTGGACAAGGCAATAAGTTAATACGTAGGATCAATGGGGAAAAACTTAATTCATACATTGGTTTGAAACTTTTTTTTCTAAGGAGCGCAATATTCGGATTTATTATAAATTGCGCGCAGGATTTTTGGATAAAAATAAGAGGCCGATTCTAGTTTTATATTGTGTGGAGTTAGCAAAGTCATACCAAACTGGGTGATTACTTTAATTTAGGGGAACAAAATGGTTGTCGCAGTTCTGGGTTTAGGTTATGTCGGTTTGCCGTTAGTTATTGAATTTGGTAAACACTTACGTACAATAGGTTTGGATATTTCTCAGTATAAAGTGGATTCGTGTAAACGCGGAGTTGATCCTTCCAGAGAATTGCCGGATGAGGAAATGCGTTTGGCCACCTATGCGGAATATACGTCTGACCCCAGAGCGCTTAGTGAGGCGGATTTCATTATTATTGCTGTACCCACTCCTGTAGATGAAGCACATCGTCCGGATTTTTCTCCACTCATTGGGTCTAGTACAACCGCTGGCCTGAATATGAAAAGGGGTGTCACGGTTGTTTATGAGTCAACTGTATATCCTGGTGCGACCGAGGAGGTATGTATTCCTGTATTGGAAAAAGCCTCAGGTATGAAATGGAAAGAAGATTTTTCCGTTGGCTATTCTCCTGAACGGATTAACCCCGGTGACCGCGAACATACTCTTACTCGCGTGGTTAAAGTGGTGGCTGGAGATACTCCTGACACTTTAGATAAGGTGGCATCTTTGTATGAAAAGATCGTCAAGCCAGGCGTGCATCGCACTAGCAGTATTAAAGCAGCCGAGGCTTGCAAGGTGATTGAAAATACTCAACGTGATTTGAATATTGCATTAATGAATGAGCTGGCGATCATTTTTGACAAGATTGGTATTGATACTTTGGAAGTATTGGAAGCTGCCGGTTCAAAATGGAATTTTTTGAACTTCCGTCCTGGTTTAGTGGGGGGGCATTGCATAGGAGTTGATCCGTACTATCTGACACATAAGGCTGAAACATTAGGTTATCACCCACAGGTGATATTGGCTGGGCGGCGCATTAATGATGGTATGGGAAAGTTTATTGCAGAACAAACAGTCAAAAAAATCATTCAGAAGGGGGGGCAGGTTAAAGGTGCACGGGTGAATGTTCTGGGTCTGACCTTTAAAGAAAATTGTGCCGACATCAGAAATACAAAGGTTGTGGATATCGTTCATGAATTGGAGAGTTATGGTGTGCAAGTGTTTATGCATGATCCACTAGCTGATGTGCATGAGGCAAAGTATGAGTATGGTGTAACTTTGTCTGGCTGGGATGATTTGCCGCAAGCGGATGGCATAGTCATGGCAGTTGCACACGATGAATATTCAAAAATGGATATCGGGAAATTATTATCCAAGGTGGTAAAAGGGGGCTGCTTTATTGACGTTAAGTCAAAATTTAGTCGTCATATATTAGAAAATGAGGGAGTAGCCGTTTGGCGGTTATAAGTGTTTTGATTAACTAAAATTGTTGATGCCTTATTTAGCCTAGCGTATTGATAGAACAAGAATTTCTATTTATTAACAAACAGAAAACCACATCCTCTGGGCGTGGTCATCGCCTGACTGGCTTCGACTGTCAGAGCAGCTTATTATCCAGTTACCATTCGGAATGCAGTCCCGTAACAGGTAACGAAATAAAAGCGCATGAACATTTTTGAAAAAGCATCCCATGATAAAAAGTATGGTCAAAGTAACTTGGTATGTTCGGATAATCAATTTTAGATGCTCCAGATAACAGGTAAGGTCAGAATCAAACTTGAATCTGATAGAACACTATTCCGGAGTCCGGCCCCCCTATTGTGGGCTTAGGGCAATACCACGTTCTACGATCGTGGTTTGTTTACTTTGATAAGCACTATATGAGTTCTGAGCAAAGATTGAGATGCGATGTGTTATCAGTTCCAATTGATGCGCTGACCTGGATGTCTGCGTTGAGTCGTATTGCCGAATGGGCAGCAAAGCATGAAAGTCGTTATGTGTGTATCTGCAACGTTCATTCAGTTGTCACAGCGGGGCAGGAAGATTGCTTCCGACAAATTGTGGTGAATGCAGATTTGGTAACACCCGACGGAATGCCGGTGGCGTGGATGCTTCGTCGTTTGGGGCACACTAACCAGCAACGTATCAATGGACCTGACTTGATGTGGAAATACTGTGAGCAAGCAGCTAGTCGAGGTGAGTCAATTTATTTGTATGGTGGTCTGCCTGAAACTCTAAATATGCTGCAAAGACGGTTGAAGCAAATATTTCCAGATTTAATCATTGGAGGGTCGTTTTCTCCCCCATTCTGTGCGATGACAGTTGATGAAGACCACGCAGTGGTAGAGATGATTAACGCATCTGGAGCTGGTACTGTTTGGGTTAGTTTGGGATGTCCCAAACAGGAGAAATGGATGTCGGCTCATCGAGGACGAATCAATGCTGTTATGATCGGGGTAGGGGCTGCCTTTGATTATCATGCAGGGACAATCACGCGCGCGCCCCTATGGATGCAAAGTACCGGACTTGAATGGCTGTATCGACTCCTATCCGAACCAAGGCGCTTGTGGAAGCGTTATCTTGTGACTAATACACTTTTTTTAGTTGGGATTGCCAAGCAGCTATTATTTAAACATAAATGAGTTTAAGCTTTTAGAACTTGGCATTAATCGAAAGATTGATTGAGGTGTCGTTGTAGTTCCATGAACCAACTGTCGATTCCCTCTGATCTTTTACCACCGACCCGACAACTGAAATAGTACTTAGAGGATCCCAATCTAGTTCAAGGGTATGTGTAATTGCGCTGTCCATACGAGGAATTAGCACAGTAACTCCTGGTATGGGGTTACGGTAATCATGACTGTAAGAGTCAAATCGTGCTTTAAAAGTCAATTTTGATGTCGCTTTGCAAGTGGTCTGTAAACTCTTATTGTCGCTAGTAAAGTAACTATCATTATTTTCCGTATAAGGATTGTATGTGCGGCCAGCTGAGACAGTGACGTTTATCTTGCTTGTGACATCTTGGCTGTAAGAGAGATTTCCAACACTACCTGAATAGTTGCGAGAAGCAAAGTGGTCATAATGACGATCGTCATATCCAATTTGTGCGTTAATGAGCGATTTTCCAGTTAGCGGCCAACTTAATGAGATTTTATCTACATTTTCTTGATAACCTGTGTCAAGTTGGTTTGTAATATCTAAAATCTGGCTCTTTATTCTTCCAATAGTTTTATTGTAAACAATACCGAAATTTGCACCAGATGAAAATACATAGTTAATTCCTAAAGCGGTCACTTTTGAGTCGTAAGATGAGACTGAGGTTGTGTTCACACTACTGACATAGGTTACATCAGAAAAATCAGAAGTTAAATGCCAATTGCCCAAGGGAGACCAATCCAAGTTCAAATCAGTATTGTCTGAAGTGATAATATTCCGGGCATTGTAGGTTTGGTAATTGGTAAAACCCGCTGCAGATTGCGTTCTATTTGATGACATCTTACCCGTAAGCTTAGGTGTAAATGCCAATTGCCAGTATCCATTGTAATTGGTCGTTCTGCCATTCAGATACCCATAATTGTGGTAACTATTTTCATCAACAACAGCTTCAAGATGGAATTGCTGTAGGCCAATAGGCTGGTCTACGACTAACCCGACATATTCGCTTCTAACTGTGTCAGATCGTTGGCTTCCAGGTAATCCTACGGATGTGGGATTAACTGAATCAGGTAACCGAAAAAGATTGTTATCCAGTGTTAAATTGATACCAGCTTCAAGATTAAATACATGCTGGTTGATTGCATCTTGGTCATCGGCAAATGCATGCCCCATACCAAATAATTGCAACAATCCCAAAAGAGGGATGGCAAAAAGCCGGATTGGGTTACGGTATGTCATACAAACTCGTGAGCCTTCCGATTCATTGAAATTAGCGCATTCATTTTCAAGCATGGATTCTAAACCATTTGGCACATAGGGGATATGGGGTTTTTGACATTTAGCCTGTTTGACGTGTGTAGTGTAGTTCAAGCAAAAACTCTGATTTAAATGCTGCATGAGTCACATAATAGCTAATCAGGAAATACATGATTATTTATGGAAAACTATAGTAACCATGCTATCACAACTTGCCAAGAGGGACTATAGTCTATTAGGGCCATAGACACAGCGCAAAGCAGAAGAGAGGGGGGGAGTAAAAAGGGTTAGAATGGTTCACTATTAATGGGGTACATATCAAACATCAGGTTGCTGTCTAGATTACCATCATTTACCCAGCTTCTTGCAAAAAATCCTGATACGCCAATCTTATTCCATCCTTTAATCCGGTTTTAACTTTCCAGCCATACTGGCCGATCTTGCCCACATCCAGCAATTTTCGGGGGGTTCCATCCGGTTTGCTGGTGTCAAATTTCAGATCACCTTCAAATCCGACCACTTGCTTGACCAGTTCAGCCAACTCAAGTATGGATTGATCCGTACCGCAACCGACATTAATGAGCGGAGCAACTTCTTCTTTCAAAAGTGAAAGAAACTGCTCATCCGGCATATTCATCAGATATACGCAGGCATCCGCCATATCGTCACTATATAAAAACTCCCTGCGCGGCGTGCCCGTACCCCACACCACCATTTCGGTATCTCCGCGAAGTTTTGCTTCATGCATCTTGCGAATCAGCGCGGGCAGTACATGCGAGTTTTGCAGATCATAGTTGTCGCCGGGGCCATACAGGTTGGTGGGCATCGCGGCGAGATAGCGCGTGCCATATTGGCGGTTATACGACCAGCACATTTCAATGCCGGCAATCTTGGCCAACGCGTAAGGGCGATTGGTTGTTTCCAGCGGACCGGTCAACAGGTATTCTTCCTTCATCGGTTGCGGACATTCGCGCGGATAAATGCAGGATGACCCCAGGAACAGCAGACGCTTGACATTGTGCTGCCAGGATGAGTGAATAATATTGGTCTGAATCGCCAGATTTTCAAAAATAAATTCTGCCGGATAGGTATTGTTGGCATGAATACCGCCAACTCGTGCAGCCGCGAGAAAAACATACTCCGGTTTTTCTTCCGAAAAAACCCCGCGCACTGCAACCTGATCGGTTAGATCCAGCTCTGCATGAGTACGTGTCACAAAGTTGCGGTAGCCGGCTGCCTTGAGTTGACGCATTAACGCTGAACCAACCAAGCCGCGATGGCCTGCCACATAAATCTTGCTGTCGAATTGCATGTGTTGACCTATTCGTTGAAATCAAACGCCTTGTAGCCGTGTTTCTTGACCAATTCATCCCGTTCGGATGACTTGAGATCTTCGCGCACCATTTCTGCCACCAGCTCCTTGAACGTAGTTCGGGGCGTCCAGCCGAGCTTTTCCCGTGCCTTGGTCGGATCGCCCAGCAGGGTTTCCACTTCGGTCGGGCGGAAGTAACGCGGGTCAACGGCTACGATGCATTTACCGGCTTCGTCATAGCCTTTTTCGTCTACGCCCTTGCCTTCCCAACGAACTTTGATACCCAATTCCTCCGCCGCCGCGTTGACAAAATCGCGCACGCTGTATTGCACGCCGGTGGCAATCACAAAATCTTCCGGCTTCTCTTGCTGCAACATCAGCCATTGCATCTCGACATAGTCCTTGGCATGCCCCCAATCGCGCAGGGAATCCATGTTGCCCAGATACAGGCATTCCTGTAATCCAAGCTTGATGCGTGACAGGGCACGGGTAATCTTGCGCGTGACGAAGGTTTCACCACGCATCGGGGATTCGTGGTTGAACAGGATGCCGTTACAGGCATACATACCATAGGCTTCGCGGTAGTTGACCGTAATCCAGTAGGCATACAGCTTGGCCACGGCGTAGGGGGAACGCGGGTAGAACGGGGTGGTTTCTTTTTGCGGGATTTCCTGCACCAGACCGTAAAGCTCGGAAGTGGAAGCCTGGTAAAAACGCGTCTTCTTTTCCAGACCCAAAATGCGAATCGCTTCAAGTACGCGCAAAGCACCCAGCGCATCCGAGTTAGCGGTGTATTCAGGTTCTTCAAAAGAAACCGCCACATGACTTTGTGCGGCGAGGTTGTAGATTTCGTCCGGTTGCACTTGCTGGATGATGCGGATTAAGCTGCTGGAATCGGTCATGTCGCCATAGTGCAGGATAAAGTTGCGCTGACTGACGTGCGGGTCCTGATACAGGTGGTCAATACGGTCGGTATTAAACAAGGAAGCCCGGCGTTTGATGCCGTGGACCACGTAGCCTTTTTTCAGCAGGAATTCTGCCAGATAGGCGCCGTCTTGCCCCGTGACGCCAGTAATCAGTGCAACTTTACTCATATAGTGCCTTTTTTAATTTAAATGAAAATGCAAGTCCAGTACCCAGATATTGCAACAAGCTCAATAGAGGGGGGAGGCATATGACTGTTGAGTGATAAGGAATAGTGTGTCATCTTGACTGGTAAGAGTTCAGAAATATTGCAATTGGTTCATTCATTCTCTGTATCGACTTTAATATATTTATAGAAGATGATTGGTAATATTATCACCTAGAGATGATGTGGACTATAGTCCATTAAGACTAGCTAATACAGCACAAAGCAGAAGAGAGTAGATGCAAGAAGCCAATTGCGTGCGCACATTAATCGGCAGGTAGTCTGGAGCTAAATCTGGATTGAAAATAAAATAATGTTTCCAACGTCCAGAAAAGTAAAAAGCCACAAAAGGATATGCTCCATTTGTGGCTTCTGAATAAATAAAATTAGCCGTTGTTTTTGCGACGAGATGCTATGAAGCCTAAGAGACCGATACCTGAAAGCAACAACGCACCTTCTGTGGGCTCAGGAACTGCGGCTACATTAGTTGTCAGGCTGTAACCGCTACGTGGGGCGGCATTTCCAACCGTTGTACTGATATTAAGCTGATAATTACCTTTCAGGTTATTGAATACATCGGTAACGGCAGTTGTTGAGCTTGAAGAAAATGTCGCAACAGTAGCACCAAAATTAGCACCTGCATTCTCATTAATCAGTGTTTCAGTAAGAGAGCTTGTGGATGCGGGGAGGAATGCATGTCCACCCGCCAAGCTAATTCCATGGCTGCCGTTATCAGCAGTAATAGTTAAATCTAAGGAAGATAAGGATGCAAATGAAACCGCATATTCGTCAGAGTATGATCCAATTCCAAAGGACGACCATGAACCTGTTCCACCTGCTGAAACCGTACCTGAACTGGTTTGCAACTTGCCTTGAATTCCATCTGCTGCATAAACAGGGCCTGAAAGTGCGGTTACTGCAGCAAGCCCGATAATTAATTGGCTAAGTTTGGATTGCATGACAACTCCTTAAAATTTGAATAAATTTAAATTAAGCTGTCTTGCGACGAGCGACTACAAAACCAAGTAAACCTATGCCGGACAGCAGAAGCGCTCCTTCACCTGGTTCTGGAACAGCGGCAACGCTGGTTGTTAAGTTATAACCGGTAAAGTTTGTATTGTTATTGCCTCCAGTTGTAACTTGGAGCTGATAATTTCCCAACAGCGCTGAAAAAGTACCTGATACTACGCCATTTGGGTTTGAGTTAAATGTAACTGATTTGCCAAAATTAGCACCAGCATTTTCATTAATAAGGGTTTCACTCACGGAAGGCGTGGTAGCGGGGAGAAAAGCTCCCAAGCCGAGATTAATTCCTGTTGTTACTCCATCGCCATTAATTGTAGAAGCAGTAGCAGTAAAATTGCTTAGTGAAGAAAAAGATACGCTGTAATAATCTGAATAAGCATCCCAAGCATATGAAGTCGCACCGGCCGTACCTACACTAGTAATAGCCCCTTGGCTTGTACCTAGTTGGAGGAGATCCGCATTAGCCTGACTCGCAAAAGCTAGCATTGCAACTAATCCGACAGCTAATTTTGATAATGTGTGGTTCATGATTGCCCCAATAATTTTAAGTTAATTCGTTATTCCTGCTAATTCAGTCAGCATTTGATGCCAAGCGCATTAAAAACATTACTCATTAGTCGAATTATCCCTGCAAAGCTAGTGCTACCGCAATAGTCCATTCGGACTAATGCTAAAGAATGAAGAGGGAGTTAGGTACAGCGCAAAGCAGGAGGGAGTAGGGGGCAATATGGATCTTTGGTGCTCGATCAATTATCTAAAACACATTGTCGAGAACAGTTTGGTCGATAAGTTTCCGTGAAATCCCGGGCAGAATGTTCGTGGAATACGCACGATTGAGTGGGGTCAGCTACTTTGATGGGCTGATTCTCACGTACGTTGATGGGCTGATGCGATTTCTGAATTGATAACGCACCGCAACCATCATGGCCATAGGAACTCATCTTTTAGTATCTTCCGATTGCTCTGACTTTAAATATTGCACAAGCGCAGTCCGGAGAATCTCTGATCGCGAAGGGATTCTCCCGAGTTCGGACATTAATGCGACTCTCTTTTTGTCGAGTTGTTCCGCAAGATCCTGATCTAATCTGAAATTCACTTGCATGCGATCCATGGTCAATCCTTTGAAAAAATAATTTCAATATTCTAACATATTTGTCTAGTAACTACTTGTAATTCAATAATTGATTGTGTATAATAATATTTGTCTAGGAAGTATGTAATAGACAATTTGATCTTAACTTAACAAAGAGGTTTAAAAATGAGCAGAAACAGAAAGAATTTGAAGGAACAGCAATTGATCGAAAAAATCCACAATGCTGTAAAGGATAGAGGCTGGACGTTACGCGATATGGCGGCAGCGATTGAGGTAAGCCATGTTCATCTCGCATCTATGACCAGTGGTGCTAGGAAACTAAGCGGACTCCAACCTAAAAAACAGAGAGCATTGTGCGAAATTATTGGAATCAGCATGCTCGACTTTTACCTAATGGTCGGTTTGTTGAGGCACGACGATCTGATGATCTGATAGAGGCAGGAAATTAAACATGAAGTGATCGAATGTCTTAGGACATCGACAGACATCGGTGTCCAGACTCGATAATTACAACTAACCAATTATTCAACTTAATCCAAAGGTAAATTAAAGTGGCTTTATTTAAAAGTAACAATGACAAACTGACCAAGATAAAACAAATGAATTCGGCAAAAGAGAAAAAAATACAGACCTTGATCGAAAACAACTTGAACGAAGTTCTTGACATGCATTTTCTTGCAACGGAATACATGACGACGGCTGGAGGGAGAATTGATACGCTGGCAGTCGACAACGATGGATGTCCCGTTATAGTAGAGTACAAGAGGAAGAGAGACGACAACGTCATTAATCAAAGTTTTTCTTATCTTAAGTGGCTGCGGGCTCAAAGACCAGAATTTTTTGAGATGCTGATGCTTAACAGCCTAGGCCGTGAGTTAGCTGAAAACCTTAGGCTTGACTGGCGTAACCCGCGCATTGTTTGCGTCGCTGATGGATTTAGCCAGTTTGACATTGATACGATTGAAGTTGTTCAGCTAAGAATTGAATTGTTCAAGTACAAACTATATGAGCAAGATCTATTCAGTCTAGACAGGGTAAACGTTAACGAGTATTCAAAACCAGTAAATATTGTTATGACCGAGGAGAGCTCAATGGGTGTGATCCACATGATGAAAGAACAGGCTGAATCGTCACACGTTATCCGAACTCTTTTCGACGAACTGCGTATTCGAATTTTGGCATTAGATGAATACATCTCGGAAAAACCTGGAAAGCGTCACGTCGCCTATCGGTTAACTAAGAATTTTGCGGAAATTCAATTCCAGAGGGATAAGCTTACAATAACCATAAGGGAATTTGACTACGAGGATTCCCGTGGTTATATCCAAAATATCAGGGAGGGATATTCAGGATCACTTAATAGAAGAGTCATGTTGTCCCAGCCAGCAGATCTCGATAATGTATTTAGCTTAATCGAACAGTCGTACAAGAGCGTGCTTTGATTCTGTAATCAATAGCTAAATGTTGATAAACATCGGGTGCACGAAAACTCTTTGGGTTGTGTTTGGGTTCTTGTAATATTGGTTCACTATGGCATACGGTAAAAACAAAACCCGATCAAAATGGCTGATGAAGGCAGTTCCTCTTGAGGTTGGCAAGATGTCCGACGACAAGAGGGGTCGTGCTTTTGAGCTGAGGGATCTGGTATTGGCATTAATGCGCCGCATGGCGCGGGAGTGCTTTGTTGCTGAGCCGTTGGTATGTAATTATTCTGCAAAAGAGCTGGAAACAAGGCTTGTTGCGATGCAGTCCGGATCTGAATTAAATGCGGTTTGGAGCGAACAGGCGAGAATGCGGGTGCAGCCGGCCATGAATGAAGTGGTTGACCGGTATTTCAGGAGATTGATTGGAAGCCTGCGCTTTGTTGATCAGACCATACCCAAAGACAAACAGCAGGAACCTGTAGTGGGTGAGGATGGGCAACTCACGCCTTTGCGTAAGCGGTACCACGTTCCGGTTGAGATTCAAGACGCGATTACGGATGAAGAGCTTGCCGTCCTGAAACAAATCGGTGAAGAAGGCGGTGGAACCGCCTTGTTCAAGCGGGTTGTCATCGACAAGGACGAAACGGGGCTCACTGCGAACCAGATTATTGTTCTCCGCGATATTCACACAAGGAGTCTGGCTAAATACTCATGTCCGGACTTTGGTGGCAAAGAGGACTTTACGCTTCAATTGCACATCGACTACAGAATGCTGCCTGGAGGAAAAAAAGCTTCAGATGAAGCCTTAAACCTCCGGCAAGGTGGAGCCCTCATTCTGGAAGATGACAAGAACATCATGTACCGGAGGTTTCTGGATATTTCAGGGATTTACCCGAGAGAAGCCAGGATACGAATTCCCTTGGCCATTGACAAGAAGATAGCCAAACGAATTTCCTCAACCAGTAACGAGTGGTCTTCGCTGATCCTGGAACTGGGAGAGAGTACCATCGGAGCGAGATTGGTTTGCGGTAAGCCGGTGCCCAAAACGGAACTGGAGCTATCCAAGATCACAGTGGCCTTGTCTCGTGACTTTGGTTATGCGAATACCGTTTCGTTGTCTGTCTTGCAATCCGGCACGCCGGTGGATCTCGGTATTCAGAAGGCTGTTCTGTCTGGAATTGAAAGCAAGGAAGAAGCACAGTCATATATAGAATCACATTACCTTCCTGCGGATGTCAAAGTAGTAGAACGGGTCAGGATTGAAGGCAGAAGCTTTTTAAATAGGCTTAACACGCTATGTGAAAAGATTGACGGCTACAAATCCAGGATTGACCTTTCCTACAACGAACTGGACAAAACCAAGGCAGAGATCGTCAAGATTCTAAGTCTGAAACCGGAAGAACTCATAACAAAGCAAATGAAAAAGAGCGCCGCAGGCGCTCTGGTTGGAAAGTTCTTTCAGTGTTTTGGCCAGATTAACGACCTCAGGACAATGAGGAAAAAGCTGTACCGCAAGATTTCGGCAATAAAAAAATGCTGGTTCGGGTATGTATCGAATATCGAACTGGCTCTGGCAAAGAAATATCATGCCGTCTTGGTCAGGGAACACCTGACGGTAGAAGCAATCGAGAAGGACGCGCCCGATTACAAGGGACGCGCTTTCAACAAGATGTTGAATTACGGTTCAAAGGGACAGTACCAGAACAAGACAACGGACAAATTTCAATGGAATGGTATTCCAGAGATAGAAGTTGGCAGCTGGTACACCTCCAGAGCGTGTTTGACGCACTCGCAGGTGATTGAAAAGAAGCACAGGCAAGGGGAGAAGATCTACATTCCTTGCTGTGACAAACACGATCACGCTGATGAGTACGCAGCAGACACGATAGGGGGAATGTTGTTTTTGAGGCCGTTAACAGAATTGGCTTAACACCGAGCCTGATAATTTAAGCATAGAACATCGTGCTTGTGACACCAGTGCTTTTAATGGCTAGCCGTTGGAAGCTCCGTCCTTTAGGGCGGTGAGCAGTCACTTCAACTGAATATCGCACATCATCTGGCAGGATCGATACATTGGCGATCGATAGTGATGGTGCTCCGGTGATTATTGAGTTCAAACGTAACCGAGATGACAACGTGATTAATCAGTCGCTGTCTTACTTGAAGTGGCTCAAGGCGCAGCGACCTGAATTTTTTCAAATGTTAGTTTTGAACAAATTAGGAAAGGATGTCGCTGATGGTATACGACTTGACTGGAAGAACCCGAGAATAATATGTGTCGCGGAATCTTTTAGCCAATACGATATAGATACCGTGGAAATGGTTCAGTTGCGAATCGAGCTGTTCAAGTATAGGCAATACGAACAAAATCTTTTCTCTCTTGAAATTGTGAATGTCAACGATCATAAGAAAAATCGTATGGAAGTTTTTCAGCCTATTCCAGTCGAATCTAACTTGGCTATGATCAATATCATGAAGGAGCAAGCTGGCGCATCACACACAACACGCTCCATGTTTGACGAGCTCCGAGAACGAATCATGGGATTTGACGAGAACATTGTCGAGAAACCTGGGAAACGCACAATCGCTTATCGCCTTACAAAAAACTTTGCTGAAATCTTGATAAAAAAAGATCGCTTGATCATTGATCTTCGTCAGGTTGATTATAACGACCCTCGTAATATGATCGAAAAAATTCATGAAGGTTACTCCATACCATTGAGCAGTCGAATTTCTTTGTGTGATTTGACTGACATTGAATATGTCGCCGGAATTGTTGATCAATCATTTCAAAGCATACTTTAGTTTTTTACTAGCTGATAGATCGATTTGAGGGGGATTGACTTAAATGATAATCAATCCAGAGTGCTGGTAGATATCGCCCTTGTCCGAAGAAATCTTCCCTGAACCATCCCAATAACTTGAATTATTTTCTTGTACACGATAAATAATTGATATGTGCATCATATTTTTATTATCAGTGGTAATTTAATTGTATAATGGACAATATATTATCCGTTATACACAATTAATCAATATAGGAGGTAATATGTTGCCTGTTAGTAATTATGGGGTTGGTTATATAAAATCGCAAATCGCAAAACGAGCGAAGGAAAAGAGACTTGCTAATGATTTCTCCAGAAAAACTCTTGCTGAGAGGTCCTCTGTTTCGGAATCTAATATTAAAAGATTGGAAACGATCGGTGAAATCTCTCTTGATAACTTAGTAAAAATATCGATAGCGCTTGGTTGTACTGAAGATTTTAATTGCCTTTTTGTGCCTGGGCAATCAATTCGCTCTCTCGACGATTTTTCTAAAAAGGAAAGAAAGCGTGGTCGTAAATGAAACCTATCGAAAAGTTGATAGTAATGGCGGGAGATATAAAGGTTGGGGAGATTGTCGTTGGTGTGAAAGGTCAAATCGGATTTCAATATTCAAACGAATGGGTGAATAACGGATATTCGCTCTCCCCAATGCATCTTCCATTTGATGATTTTGTTCATGTAGCACAGACAAGACTTTTTAATGGTTTGTATGGTGTATTCGCTGATTCATTGCCAGACGGATGGGGTCTTCTGTTGATGGACCGATTCTTCTTAAAACATGGCGTAAATATTTCTGATATTGGGCCATTGGATAGACTGGCATATATTGGTTCACGAGCCATGGGTATACTGGAATATCGCCCAGAAATAAAAAGAATTCAACCATCTGTTATGGTTGACATTGGCGAACTCGCAAAATCTTCTGAAAAATTTATTCAAGGCGATACCGATGATGTCCTGGATGAATTAATGATTATAGGTGGGTCTCCAGGAGGAGCAAGACCTAAGATTACTGTAGCGTTTTCCAGTGATTTTAAGCAATGCATTTCCGGTTTTGAGGTAATTCCAGATGGCTATTCTCATTGGTTAATTAAATTCCATTCCCAGGATGATGGGTCGCATGCTGGTTCCGTTGAAAAAGTTTATGCGGAATTAGCTGGCTTTGCCGGCCTTAATTTCCCTGAAACAAAACTTTTAACTGTGGATGGGAAACGCTATTTTGCTGTCCGTCGTTTTGATCGCAATGAAAATGCAAAAAAACACGTTTTAACTTTGGCTGGGCTTCTTCATGCTGACTTTCGATCTCCGTCACTTGATTACGAGGCAATATTGGGGTCAACCGGCTGGTTAACTAAAGATATTCGTGAAGTTGAGATGGCGTATCGGATGGCGATTTTTAATGTACTTACAGGGAATAAGGATGATCATGCAAAAAATTTCTCTTTTATTATGGATGAGCGGTGGATGTTGTCACCCTCTTATGATCTGACTTTTTCGAATAGACTAAAAGAGCATACTACATCAATGATGGGTTCTGGACTTCCAACAAAAAAAGATATGGATATGCTCGCTAAAAAATTTAGTATAAGCAACGCCGACACGATTCAGCAGGAAGTGCGCAATGCGGTTACATTATGGGAATCTTTAGCTAATGATTTTGTGCCA
>Ga0364881_10281_pt1 | contig 33531 bp, 21 predicted proteins | sample ExccelJu500001D4_5_FD_206923 | JGI IMG/M metagenome (GOLD analysis project Ga0364881, IMG submission 206923) | Enriched cells from Trout Bog Lake Hypolimnion, Wisconsin, USA - BchlTB.July30.5000.01.D4 | ecosystem: Environmental > Aquatic > Freshwater > Lake > Hypolimnion/Profundal zone | place...
TATCTGAGATGCACCCAGCACTTCTTGTCGGCGAGATTCAAAGCTGCTTGAAGCCTCAAGACTGGTGTATTCCATGAGCCGATCCATGGCAGAACAACTCGCCGCGTTAACGTCTGTGCAAGGGCACGCAGCTGAACCAGCACCCCCGTCAGAGTCGGTCAATGTAGGTGCGCAGCGCAAGCCACCCCGGCCTCCCAAGCCCGTACATGATGTTGCGCCCGCGCCCGAGAGAAGAATTCCCAACTTGGTGTTTCAGCTTCCCATGTTCGGGGTGATTCAGCGCGTGGTGCATGAGCGGGGCTTCGGCTTTATTTCTCATGCGGGTTCTATCGAAGAGGTGTTTTTTCACTTCAGCCGTCAGCAGCCCCATAGGGATGCCGATGAAGCAAAGCTGCTTGCGGGGCAGCCAATCCTCTATGTCCTGGGGTCAGATCGGGATAAGCCCGGACGTCGGTCTGCGGTGCGGTGGGCTCTTATGGGGGATCTGGGGTGGGGTGCGCAGGCGCGACCGCGAGGTCAGGCTGACCTGGATGAGCTGCGGCGCAATGCACTAGAGAAAATGCCATTGAAGGAATTGTGGCGTCTGCTCTTTGCTGATTGGTACCACAAGCAGTACGGCGATCACACGCCGGCTGACTTGGAGGATTCGGTACTTGAGGCGGTATGGTTCGCCCGCATCGCCGAGCTGACACCGGAGCGGTTGGTGTCTGAGCAGGTGGCCCAGAACTGGCGGCAATCCCGGTTTAGGTTCTTGGATATGCCCAATGCCAACCGCTTGTTGGATGCATTTTCAAATCACCAACTTGCGGCCATTGGGCCACCAATGCAGGCATGGATGAATGCTGTGTCAACGCTCATAAACAGGCAGCGCCTGATGGAGTGGCATTTGCTTTGCAACGATGGTGAGATCGCACCGGACTGGTCGCGGTGGTTTCAAGGGAGTGATTCATTCGAAGCAGCAGCAGCCAATTTCCTTATTGACCAAGGCCTACGTGGCAACGTAGTCACACGGCGTTGGATTCACGGATTGATCGGCAATTCCTTGTTGGACCATGCTCATCTGGTGCAATGGATTGGAGACAACGACGCAGAGGCGCTGTCGGCTTTTGAACAGCTGCCGACGGAGCGTCAGCAGGAGTTCTGGGTCTTGTGGGTCCAGCAGCCCTTGCGATTGCGTGCGGCCCTGGATGCGACACCCTCTGCCGCAGCGGCCACGCTGTTACGCACGCTGTCGCTCGCAGTGGATCTGGAAACGAATGCTGAATCAATTTGGGAAATTGGATGCGCGCGGGGCAATTTGAAGGAATTGCTGTACGTGAAAGATCAGGGCGCAGATTTTGGCGTTGCCCTCGACCAGTTGGCGCAACGGATACGCAAAACCCCGTTATTGGTTGGACACAACCTGTTGGCCTGGGACTGGCCTGTGCTTTCGCAACACATGGACGTCTCGCAACCACCGCAACTGTGGGATACGCTTTTGGTGCAATTTTTGCTGGAGCCGCAAGCGCGCACACACGCATTGGGCAGCAGCCACCATGCGGACGATGATGCGTTGGCCGCACTGCAGCGGTTTAAGGAACAGCTTGCCTGTCTAAACCGCTCATTTGCACCTAGGCTTGTCTCGGGCGAGTTCGCAAATGCCGCCCACATGCTGGAAGTGGCTGCGCGGTCTGTAGCTATTAATACGTCTTGCGCTCGTCCCGCTCCGGACTGGCTGGCCTCTTGCAATGATGCTAATGCCGTATTGGTTCTGCCAGAAAGGCGCTTGGAGGAATTCGACTGGGTGCGGGGCGTGACCGTGGTGTGCGCCAATGAGTCGGAAAGCTTGTCCGTTCAATGGCTTCAGATCGATGTAGAGCGTTTGACAGCTGCCCTGCAGGGTGAAGCCGACAGAGATGCCCCTACCGAAGTTCTGCTGGCGGTGGCGCAACGTGCGCAGCGCAACGGAATCGCCTTGCGTATGGGAATGATCCCTCGCTGGCTGCTGGAAAGCAGCGCCGTACTAGATGCTGCAGTTCGGCAAGCTTGCTTTGAACCACGCATGGGCAAGGGACAGGGGCGCTGCATTGCCCCAATGCCGCGTGACGTAGGAGCTATGCTTTCTGCCGGACCATCGGCATTTCGCTTTGTGGACTGCGCAGAGAAGGCGCTGGTCTTCGATCAGCATCCCAAGGCAGCAACCGAGTTGCAGGAGCTGGCAAAAGAAAATACTGCGTCGACCCTGGTGCGCGTGGAACGCAAGGGAGACGTTCAGGTCTGGCTGCAGGTGGATAGACCGGCAAGGCTGCTGGAGAAGGCGGCTGGTTGGCGCTCGTTCTGTACGGTTTCTCTACCTGAACAAATGGTGTTTCTCAGCCCGGCCTGTAAAGCGATTCAGGTGACGCCGACAATTCTGGCAACCCGGCGCATGCTGACGCTGTATCCGAACGCCATGGACCAAGCGGGGTACTGGCTGGAGGTAATCCGCACTTTCCGTGAGCTGGCCAATGGGGTGACGAACGCGGTTCCCATTTTGCTGGTGGGCAGTTCAGAGTCCGGCGACTTGCTCGACATGCTGAAAATCAGCCTGGCCGAAATCGGATGGGGTGAGTTGCAGCCTGAGCACCGCAGCCGGTTGGAACATTTGCGGCGTGCCGCGCAGCGTGGATATGCCCTGGTGGATCGGGTCGACAACTGGTCTGACTGGCAGGCATTGGCGGCAGATGCAGGGGTGTCCTTACTGCCGGTTGTGGAAGCCTTACCTCTGGAGCAGTGGTATGCCGCGGCCCAAGATTCAACTTCCGCAGAAGCTACTGAGGAAGCAGAGGACGGCGCCGATACAGACCAGCCTGAAGCCGAAGGGGATTCTGAAGCAGATGAAGACGGCGGAGAAGCGGAGACCGAAGCCGAACATCAGGTAGCACGCACCGCCACGGTTGCGCCGGTGCGGCAGGTAGGCACGGCGGAACTGCTTGAAAAGCTGGTTGAGTTGTTAAACAGCAACCTGCGCAATTGGTTGGTTGTTACAGGGTTAAGCCGATCCGATCATCCGGTTCGGCTCATGGATGCCAGAGCAGCAAACCTAGGGCAGGGCTTGAAGGGCGTTGTGGCATTGCTGCCTCTTGCAGGGGAGCCGTTGCCGCCGCATCACATCCAATGCCTGCAGCAGGTGTTTGAAGCAATGCAAATTCTGCGCGAGGCGGCACCGTCAGACTATGCGTCGATGGAGAAATTCCTGGTCAAGCACTGGCAGCCGGTCAAGGGCGGTGACGCAGTCACAGGGTTTAAGGAATCGCAAAAGCCGGCCATGGAAGCCATTTGTACCCGTGCCAACGACGTTCTGGTGGTGTTACCGACGGGCGAGGGCAAGTCGGTTCTGTTCCAGGTGCCGGCCCTGTGTCGTGGGTTGCGCACCAGGCGACTGACGCTCGTTCTGTCGCCGCTCAAGGCCCTGATGCATGACCAGGTAGAGCGGCTGCGCGAACAGCACTTCGGGGAGTCGGCAGACTACCTGAGCAGTGATCGCCCGGCCCATGAAATAAACGACGTTTTGCAGGGGGTTCTAGACCACCGTATCGTGCTGCTCTACGTGGCGCCGGAGCGCCTGCGCAGCCAGGTTTTTGTAACGGTGTTGCGCCAGCGGGTGGATTCGGATGGCGTGTTGGAATATGCCGTGGTGGATGAAACGCATTGCGTTAACCAGTGGGGCCACCAGTTTCGCCCGGACTATTTCCATGCGCTGAACATGCTGCTGCAGGAGTTCCGCAAGGATGGGAGTGGTGGTGCAGAAATTGCGCCCATGCTTCTGCTCTCAGCGACCGTGACCGCGTCTGATCGCAATCAGTTGCAATCCCTGGTGCAAAGTGTTGCATTGCCAGACCATCCAACGCTGCCATTCGTCAACAAGCCGGCGGAATTTGTTCAGCCTCTCAGGTCGCACATCCAGGTGCAGCCCGTTCGTGTGCAGGGCCGTATCAATGACAGTCAGGCTTTCGATCAGGTGTTGCAAGGTCGCTTAATCACCATTAACGAAGCTATCGAAAAAGCCAAGGCCAACCAGAACCTAACAAAGCAGCGCAGTGCGGTCATCATCTTTGTTACCCGGCGTGAACATGCAGAAAGGCTCTCCCATGAGCTCTCACGCACATGGGGCAGTGAGGTCGATTACTTCCATGCTGGTTTACATGCCGCCACGCGGGAAGAGGTGCATGAGAGCTTTCTGAAGGGCCAAGTCAACGTGTTGGTGGCCACTAAGGCGTTTGGGATGGGCATGGACATACCCGACATTCATTGGGCCATTCACTTGGGACCACCCGCCTTTTTGGAGGATTACCTGCAGGAAGTGGGGCGGATTGGACGCAGTAGCGATGCGCGCGAGAAAGCCCAATTGGACCGAATGCAAGCCAGCCTGTTGTTTTCGGCAGATGACTTTGAAAGCGTGCGCAGTGATCGGGCCAGAAGCGAATTGCATCTGGCAGACATCAAAGAATTTTACGGGACCTTCTGTGCCAACGCCCAGAGAGTGGATGACCAATGGATGGCTCTGGTGCCGCAGGATGGCTTCAACCCGCCCAGCAGGGCTGCTGCGCGGCGCCAGAAGTCCACCAAGCTACGGATGGCTCTCTATTGGTTGGAGCGGGCTGGACGACTCAAGCTCAGTGGCGTGGTTCCTAAATTGCTCGAAGTGAAGTTGAACGCCTCCACGTTGGAGCACATTGCCACCGGGGGCGGAAAGATTGGACTGGTGGCCCGCGTCATTCTCGGAGTCGAGCAATTGCCGCAGGCCACACCCGTTGAGTCTGCAAATGAGAGCGGGCAGCAAACCGCAGGCAATTGGCTGGGTCTCGCGCTGCAACGTTTGGGCGATATGGTGGGATTCCTGCTGGGTGTGCAAAAGCCAGCCGCCAGCCAGCCACCAAATGCGTTGGTAGTGGACCCGTCGTTCGGCACGGAACCGGATGCTGGTGATGCCATTATTAATGTGGGGCAGATCATGTTGCGCTGCTCGATCAAAAGTATGAGCGATGTCATGGCCTGCCTGGTCGATCTTGAAGAGCGCGGCGGGCTCGAGCTGAAGCGCGAATTTCAGTTCGCATTGCGTGCGCTGGCTTTGGAGCCCATGGAACAGATCGATCAGTTGTTTGAGGCGGTGGGGCGCACTGCTAAAAATCTGATTGAGAGAGTAGGTGCGCATGGCAAGCAGCGCTTTGATCTGTCGGAGCTGGCACTGGGCTATGAAGTGCCAGCAGTCAGTCCTGTGGAAAGTTCTCACTACAAGGCTGCGTTTGAATGGAGTGTGCTGTGTTTGGCACGCATCTCTGGTGTGCGCATTCGTCAGGTGGAGGAGAAGGACCACGCTGTGAGATGGGAGGCACAGTTGCCTTCTTCCGTTCGGTACCAGGCGCTGGATCGCTGCAACAAGTCGTTGAAACTTGCCCAAGAGGTGTTCAAGGTCTTGAGACCCAAGGCACTTTCCGGCGGAACCGCAGTCTCATTGCGGGCACTGGTCAATACAACGCGCAAGAACGCCACGGGCAAGAAATTTCAAGAATCGGAATTGAAGAGGGCGCTCAGGCTGCTGTCCTCTCTGAAGCTGGTGAGCATGTCGGCCGATTTGCTTCCCATGTCCTATGTGTTGAGCCTGGACAGGTTGGATGAAAGTCTGGACGACAAGCAGGAATTGTGGGACGAGATGGAAGGTGTAAACCGCATGGCGGAGCTGCGCAACAACGCCATGGAAATCTTTGCCAACATTCCAACCGAAGCACAGAACGGATTTATTGAAGGTTACTTTGCGCAAGTGGATGCTGCCGGGCTGGAAGCGTACTTGATCACGCAGCTGGGCAATGTGGACGATGGCGATGACGTGATCTTGAACAAGTTCATCACCGAAAAGCTCGAACAATTGCGAGCGACCGAGGTTGTCAAATTCTTCGACCGCTACAAACACTCGGAAGAACCCAATCAATGGCGAGCGATCTGTCACCCTTTTGATCAGCACCTTCTGGTTAACGCCGGGCCAGGCGCTGGCAAGACTGCGGTGCTGGTGGGTCGGGTTGTGCACCTGATACGCGAGCAGCACATTCAACCATCTGAAATCATTGTCCTGACCTTCAATCGTGCGGTCGTATTCGAGATCAAAAAACGGGTTCGTGAGCTGTTTCGCACCTTGGGCTACGCCGCATATGTGAGGCGCCTGCGGGTATCCACTTTCCATTCGCTAGCCATTCGCAGTCTGGCACAGGTTGATGGTGGGCGAGAACAAATGCCAGACCGGGAAGATCTGCTGTCGCACTTTGCCAAACGCTTGGAGTCCGACACACAGTTCCGAAATCAGGTTGCTGGAGGCTGTAAAAGCATCCTGGTCGATGAATTTCAAGATGTCACTTCGGACATCTATCAGATCATCCGAGGATTGCACCAGGGTTCCGGGAATAGGGCGGGAGTGATGGTGATTGGTGATGACGATCAGGACATCTTGCGCTGGCAACGACGCGACGGTTCCTTTTCCGAAAAATACTTCACACAATTCGTCGGGGCATATGGGGGTGACAAGTTGCAGCAGATGCTACTTGAAGTGAACTTCCGATCGGGTGTCGAGATCGTCGAAAAGAGTCAGTCGATGGTCACCGGAATCTTTGAGAACAATCAGGTTTCCAGTCGCATAAAGCCTTCTAAGCTCCGCTCGCGGAATGATCCAGTGCATTCGGAAGTAGTGCGCAAGGATTGGCGGGGAAGCAATCTTTCGCAGGCGCTGGACTACATGATTCAACAGTTCAAGGTGGCAGGCCGAGCCGGGGTTGGATCATTGGCTGTTTTATGCCGACAGAACAGTGAAGTGGCTCAGGCACACCGTGCGCTGTCGTTGGCGATACCAGACATTGTTGCGCAGGGTGCCGTTAACTATGGAGTAGCCGAACTTCGCCATGTGGGTCTTTGGCTTGAGTATCTTGAAAGGGAAGCACAACGCCAAAATCGGTTGATGGCGGACGATCTGAAGCGCGATCTGATCCAGCAATACGACACTCTAACCGATATTCCTGAAGTGCGACGGACACAAGACGGCGACGTGTCACTGCTGGATCTGTGGGAACTTTGCCTGACTGAACAAAGTTACGCCCATATTTCTGACCTGATTCGCTTCATAAAGGATTTGCAGTTGGACGAACTAGGGCGACTGCTGGGCGGGCGAGGAGACCGACCGCGGTCGGTGGTTTCAACCATTCACAAGGTGAAGGGGCTGGAGTTTGACCGAGTATTTGTGCTGCCTTCAGATATGGGTTTTGGGACCCGCGCGAACAGTCAGACGGCTCTATCTATGGATGCAGCAGAGGAGGCGCGTCTGCTCTATGTAGCGATGACCCGCGCCAAGAGTCAATTGACGTACTTTGTTGGGGACAGAGAGTATGGATGGGCCAATGCTCGGGCGTTTCGCGGGCAACAAGTCGACGGGCAAATATTGGCGGGTTCGCACGACGAAGTTGCATTGGGATGGTCGATGGGGGGCACTAACTTCAATCCAGACCCAGAAACTTGCCAGTCCTACATCGAGAAATATGTACGGGTTGGTGACAGCATCACTTTGGATGGTAGAGGGGCGGGCGCAGGAAAGTCATTGATGCACCGTCTAGACGGAAGACGTGCCTTTCAAGTTGGCTTTCTAGCAGCAGCTGTTGGGGCAGGTGGCCCTTACGCGTCGCTGAAGGTAAGTGCAGTGGTCCGTTTCAAGCCGGGAGAGCCTCGGCTGGGCGACCCTCCAGTTGTTTTGGCGGCTTCAGTGCAAAAAAGGGGCTGGGGCTACGTCGTACTTGTTACAGGGCAGTTGCGATGACGAAGGATGTGTGTGCGGAGGCTTTGAAGCTTGACGACTTTTTAAAGACGGGCATTCCGAAGCAGGGCAATCTTGACGCGCTGAAGGCGAAGGTCTTGGCCGCCTTGTGACGATAGTGAGCGCTAATTGTTGTATTGAATTAACCATGGGAGTAGTAAATTGAAAGAAGTAGAACTGTTGAAGTGGTTTGAAACGTCTGCAAAGCCTTTTCTGGACCGCCATGCAAAAGATAGGCTCGGAGCGCTTGTTAGTGACCACGATCGATTGAAGGAGTTGCTGGCCGAGCCTGACAAGGTAACGGTCTGTTTCTTGGGCAACTCTGGTATAGGCAAGAGTACATTGCTGAATGCGCTTGCTGCGGGTGCTGCTCAAATTTTGCCAGCCGGGGGCATAGGGCCACTCACTGCGCAGGCCACGGAAGTTCACTACAGCGAAGTTCCAACCTTCAAGGTGGTGTATCACCCTAAAAGCCATTTATGGCGAGTTGCATTCTCACTGGAGCAACGGCTTCTGCACCAACAACGCGCTGAGAAAAAGGCCCTCGGTAAGTTGGATGAGATCGCAAGCCTGGACGATGGCAGTGATCTTGCGCAAGGGTTGGATGAAGAGGATCGTGCCGAGGTTCTTGCTGTGCTGGAGCCAACAACAGTTGAACCCGGCGAAGTGAAGGAAGACCCGCTTGAGGGCAATATCAAGCAAGCCAAGCAAATCATCACAGGCAATCAGTTCAGCGAATGTGACTTGCCATATCTTGTAGACGCGCTGAGACTGGCGTGTGACAACAAGCAGAAGTGGGATCAAAAGATTTCAGAAGTGGACATGGTTCGAATCGAACGAATCAAGAATATTCTTCAGAAGTCAAAGGGCGACCGCGTATACGAGTGCAAGCAGTCGGACAACGCGATGGTATTCAAAGAAGACCTCAAGACGCATGCCGCTGGATTTTTGTCACCATTGATCGAACGTATCGACGTGGGTTGGCCCTCCGAGGTGTTGAAGTCTGGCGTGGTTCTTGTGGATTTGCCGGGCGTCGGAATTGCGCAGGACTCATATCGGGATGTGACCAAACAGTACGTGCGGGAAAAGGCCCGCGCTGTCATTGTGGTGGTCGATCGGGCCGGGCCGACCGAATCTACGGTGAATTTGCTCCGAGAGAGTGGCTATTGGCAGCGTTTGGTTGGTGCGGCTGATGATCCAAGCAGTGACCCTTGCTCCATGCTCATGGCGGTTACCAAGGCGGATGACGTGGCGGCGGAAGAATGGCGCAACCTTGCGGTAGCGGAGGGTGAGAAGAAGCCCAAGAAGCACGAAGTATTCACCCGCCTGGTGGAAGAGTTCAAGCCTCGCATGCGCGCACAAATAACCGAGCAGCTACTGAAGATCGGCGATTCGGACAACGAAGCAGTGAATGCCGCGCGTGATCAGGCCAGAGACAGTATTTTGAGTTCGCTTGAGGTGCACCCTGTATCGGCTCCGGAACTCAGGAAGTTGTTGCTGGATGACGAAGATGACGCACCGTTTCTGAAAACGGCGGAACAGACCGGCATTCCAAACCTGCAAAACAGCCTGGTGCAGTTGTCACTGTCTGAAAAGGCAAGCCGAAGGAAGAGGTTGGATGAGACCTTTCAGCGCCTTGCGTCCTCTGTGCTGAATGAGCTGCACATAATTGACCAACAATGGCGGCAAGAGGGGCGAGCTGCCGAGGAGGCAGAGCGGCTTGAGCTTGCACTTGCCGATATTTTGGCGCCAAAGCGGAAGGAGTACGACCGTCGCGTTGGCGCCTTTCGCGAATTTCTGGAAACAACTGTTCAGGCAAAGATAGAAGGCTTGGTTTCTGAAGCCAGGGCGGTTGCTGAAGTGGAAGTCCATGCCTACCTTCGCAGTTTGCAGAACGTGCATTGGGGCACGCTAAGAGCCGCCGTGCGAAGGGGTGGTGCTTTTCACGGAAGCAGGGTAAGCGTACGCCGATCCACATATGGCGCAAACACCGGCAATGGTTTAGGCGACGGCAGGAACAGGTACGGGGGTAGGAGTTTTGACTGGTGCTTGCCAGTTATGCGGCATCAGTGTGGCCAGGTCTTTGTTCAGTAACGTGGGCAGGCGCTCAAACACGTCCTTGAGGTAGGCCCACGGATCATGCCCGTTTAACTTTGCTGATTCGATCAAGCTCAGAATCGATGCTGCGCGTTCGCCGGCTTGCTGTGAGCCCACGAATAACCAATTTTTTCTGCCTAGGGCTAGCGGCCTTACGGCATTTTCCGCGGCATTGTTATCAATCGGAATGTTGCCGTCCGAGAGGTAATGCGTGAGCGCACTCCAGTTACAAAGACTGTAATCAATTGCCTTGGCCGTGACGTCGGACTTGGCCAGTAACTGGCGCTTTTCCTTCAACCAGTCATGCAGTTTCTGGGCGACTGGAATGGATCGCCTCTGTCGAAGCTCCAGTCTGGTCTGGACATCCAAGTCATGGGCTTCTCGCTCGACTTTATACAGTTCGGCAATTAGCTTGAGTGCATGCTCGGCAATCGGGCTGGCGTTGAACTTGTGCGCTTCAAACAGGTGCCGCCGGGCGTGTGCCATGCACAGTGCGGCGGTAATGCCGTCCTTGTTTTGCAAAGAATGGTAGCCAATGTACGCATCGGTAACGATGGTGCCTTCGAATCCTTTGAGGACCCGATTGGGGTGCTCTGCACCGCGGCCGCCACAAAAATCGTAATACACCGCACGCTGGGGCACGAAGTTGGTGGTGCGGTAAACCCACACATAGGCCTTCTTGGTCTTGCCCCGTCCGGGAACAAGAAGTGCCACCGGCGTTTCATCTGCATGCACCACCGGATGCTCCAGAATGTAGTCCCGCAATGCCAGGGCCAGTGGCAACAACCGTACTCCGGCTATTCCCAACCACTGCGCCATACTGGAGCGCGCAATGTGCACGCCTGAGCGGGCATAGATCTCTGACTGACGATACAGAGGTAAGTGATCATCGAGTTTGGCCACTGCTACCTGTGCCAGCAGGCCTGGTGCCGGGATGCCCTTGTCAATCATCTGCGCGGGCATGGCTGCCGCCTGAATGGTCTGACAGCAGGTGCAGGTGTATTTGCCCCGGATATGGCGCAGTACGAAGAACTGTGCCGGTACGCAGTCGAGCTGTTCGCTGATCTCTTCGCCCATGCGTTTGAGGGCTTGGCCACAGCTGCAGTGGGTCTCTTCGAGTTCGTAGCGGTATTCAATGCGCGGCAGGTTCTGGGGCAGAGACTGGCGTACCGCTTGGCCTTTGGTGCGGGGCGTACCAGTTGTGGGCTTTGTGGCGTCTTTGGCCGCCGCATCTTCGAGTGCTGTGTCGATCAGGATTTGGTCAAACAACACCGCTTGTGTGCTGGTGTCCAGGCTCTCGCTGGACGAGCCGAAGCGCCACTTTTTGAGCCGGGCAACCTCGAAGTTCAGAGCAGTAATACGGGCCTGACTGAACTTAAGTTCACGCTGGGCACGCTCCAGCAATTCGCGTAAAACTTCCACCGACTGCACATCACTGAATGACTCAAGTGGTGCGGTGTTGGCGTCTTCAAGCATGGTCCAAATTTACCTCGCGCATGCGCGCGCGCGAAGAGGGACTTTCCCCAGTAGACAAAGGTAAAAAATTGCCCATCAAATCAGTGCTGCTAAATGGCCGTTATGGATGCGGGATGAACTGCACTCAGACGCTGCCAAGGCATGCCTGCCACCAACCAATCGAACTGCTCGCGCGTGAGCGTCATCGAGCCCGTTTCAGCGTGCGGCCAGACAAAGCTGCCGCTCTGCAAACGCCTCGTACACAGCCACATTCCGGAACCGTCGTAGACCAGTACCTTCAGACGGTCAGCACGCCGGTTGGCAAAAACGTACGCGTGGTGGGCTTGGGCGCCCAGTGCAAATCCACGTACCACCTGGGACAGCAGGGAGTCGATGCCAACACGCAAATCACTCACGCCCAGGGCCAGCCAAACATGATCCACCCGGATCATCTGGTCAACTCCCGCACCAACGACGCGAGCTCAACTGTGTGCGACAGGGGCCACTGCATATCCAGCCGGGTACTTCCGGCAAAGAGTTCAACGCGCACTGAATTTACAGCGCCTTGGCCCGGGATTCGAGCTGCCACAAATCCCTTGGGCTTCACCGATGGTGACGCCACAACGGCTACCCCATCAATCATTGCCTGCCACTTTGCAGCATGATTGCACCAGGATGACAACCCATGTGAAGTCATTCCATGGGCAGCAGCCCACACCCCACACTTCTGGCCTGAAGCCCGGTACTCAGCCACTACCTCCAGGCAGCGCAATATCTGCTGACGATCCATTCGCATCTCGTATTCCTCGTTGATTTCGGAAACACGAGGGTGGCACGTTCCTCTTGCGATTTACAGATGAGATGCCGGAACGCTTACGAAGCAGGAACATCAATCTGCCGGATGACATTAGCAATTACTTCCAAGAGCCGATGGCTGCGGTTTGGGGGCAAAAGCTGCTGCGAGATATCCGTAAGAGAACCACAGAGCTATCAACCGACATCGAGCAGATGGTGGAAGAGATTTGCGAATGGGCAAACACCAACGGCGGCACAAACGTCAACAAGAAGTTGCTTGAAAACCAGCAGCAGCGTGTCGCCTCGATGGCTGCACAGATGAAGGTGGTTGGCAAAGAGGCGGTAGATGAACTGCGTGAGACGGTGAAAAATCGCCTCATCGACGAAATCCGCAAGCCAATCAAAGGAGCCTGCGAAAGATTCGTCCGGGAGGGAAATGATCAAGGGCCTGGTGTCAAGTACCGAATACTCGATTTGTTTAAGCGCTTGGCGGCAAGTGCAACCTCGGCAGCCCAACAACCTGCAATCGACATCTTGCAGAAGAACTTTGGAGAAGTTCGGTCAGAGATTCAAGAGGCCTTTGCCCAAGGTGGCGATCCAATTCAATCCACCGCCGATCTGATCGTTGAAAGCCATGAGGCCCGTATCAAGCGATCAGATGCGCAGAGGCGTGGCCGCATTCTTGGCGAGTTGGAGGTGATATTTGAGAGTAGTCCACTGAAAGATGATCAACTCAGCGCGGTTGCAGTATGAAGAGCCTTAAGACAAGGAGCCATGGATGCTAGTTGACTATGCAGGGCACAGCCGTTCGGTATTGCGTACCGTAAATGATTTCGGCTTTGATTCATATGACTTGGTAAGCGCTCCACAGCGGATAGCTGGAAGTGATTCGCCTCCGCTGGTAGAGACCAACATTGACAAGCGAAGGGTTAAGCAGATCAAGACACCGGCTCAGTTGCTTGAAGCGAAAGCGCTTGCACCAGACGATAACTGGCTGGCGATGAGCAGCAGGACGCTGGCACGGTTGTACGCAGCCTTCTTGATTGCTGAAGATCCACAACGCAGGCTGGACGCACGCAAGGCCGCGACGCTGATGCACCAAGTGAGTTTGGTGCAACATATATTGGAACGAGCGGACCTCAGGAAGGTGCTTATCGGTGACGAAGTAGGCTTGGGTAAGACAATTGAGGCAGGTCTTCTCATTCAACAATTGGTTGACCAAAACCCGGCGATCCGCGTGTTGTATCTGGCACCCGCGCGCTTGGTGAGAAACGTTGCCAATGAATTCCGTGACAAGTTGGACATTGATGCACGGCGCTGGATTGCGGGTGCATCTATTGACGCTCGGTTGGATTCTGACAAGGTGGTGATCGCAAGTATCCACAAGGCGGCATTCGGCGATAACCTGGAAAAGGTTTCGCAAAGTGGCCCATGGGACGTGATCATAGTTGATGAGTGCCACCACTTGTCGGACTGGGACCCCTCGGGCGGCAAGCCCAATCAGTCGTTCAAACTGGTGAGCCAACTGATCAAGGCACAGCGCGCGGACGGCAGACTGATTTTGATGAGCGGCACGCCCCATCAGGGCAGCGAAGCGCGGTTCATGAATATTCTGCGTCTTTTGTCTGACGACGGAAAGTCCGTTTCAGGCGCCGCAGGCAGGATCATCTATCGCACCAAAGACCGTGTCCGTGATTGGCGTGGTGCACCGCTTTTCCCATCGCGTGACATTCGCCAGCCCATTGTTGTGCAGCTGGGAGATCACTATGTTCAGTGGTATTTGGCTGTAGGAGCTCTGTACGATGGCGTCGGATTGAATGGTGTCCGGGCTCGGGCCGCCGGGTGGGCAAAGGGCCAAGCCCTGCAGTGGGCCGCGTCCAGTGTTCAGGCTGGACTTGGCTTTCTTGTGCGGTTGTCTATGCGGCGCCTGAATTGGACGCCTGCGGTGCCAGCATTGTCCACCGCACTTGCCGCATTGCGTCCCTATCGCGGCGGCCGCCAGGATGAGCCGTTGAGTGCACTATTTGAACGGCTTAAGCGGCAAATTGGCGCCAGCGCCCTGGGTCAATCTGAAGACGATGATGACTACGATGAAGAAGAATGGCGACCAGACCCGGAAACGCTGGCTGCACTTCTTGAGGACGGCGTGAAGCTCATTGCAAGTGGTGCTGCCCAAGCAAAATGGGATGCGGTCTGCAAGCTGATAGATGACGCTGGCGAAGAGAAGATCGTCCTGTTTGCCCAACCTGTGGAGACCGTGACGGTTATTGCCGATATTTTGGAACGCCGGTATGGCCAGCGGCCTGCGATCATTATTGGCAATCAAACGGACGACGAGCGCATAGCGCAAGTTAATCACTTTCAAGCGGACGGTGGTGCCAGGTTCCTGGTTTCGTCGAAGGCGGGCGGCGAGGGCTTGAACATGCAGCGCGCACGAAGGCTTATCCACCTAGACGTGCCATGGAACCCGATGGAGTTGGAACAACGCATTGGGCGCATTCACCGCTTTGGGTCCCGGAAAACGGTTCTTATCGATACTGTGGTCGCCTCCGGTAGCCGTGAGGTGGATATGTACCGGATCGCTCGCGAGAAGCTGGCATTGATTGCCAAGCACCTCGACCCTGACCAATTTGAGACCTTGTTTAGTCGGGTGATGTCTCTGGTACCGCCCAAGGAATTGGAAAACATCCTGGGTGACATTTCCGGCTCTACAGCGTTAGATGGTCCTGCCACACAAGAAATTGGGCGCCTTGTTACCGAAGGGTTTCGGTCATGGAGCTCCTTTGATGACCAGTATCGTAAGCAGGCCGATGAGATCAGGGCAGTCAGCCCCGGTGAGGCCCGGTGGGCGGATGTTGGTGCATTCTTGGTCAAATACGGCGGTGCGGATGATGGCGCGGATGCCAGTTTCAACTCATTCACGTTTCAGGAAAATGAAATTGTGTCTGTGGACGAAAAGGTCGCCACTATTACCTTCAACAAACGACTGTATGCATGCGGTGACACGGGCGGGCTTACAGCAGTTGGACCCGATGGTGCTCCGGCCGGCACATTGGGTTTGAGCTTGGCAGAAGTGCAGGGTGTGTTGCGGGTTTGCTTTCAACCGGAACGTGTGGCGGGAGTTGCCTACTTAAAGCGCCCGGCAGGCTTGACATACCTGGGTGATTCAAAAGACCCGGTCGTACTACTGGCTTTCATTCGGCAAACTTTGCAGCAGGACCGAGGTAGATGGAATGAAAAGGGCACCTCGCTTCACATCTTCTTTGTGCGTCAGGGTGTTGGTCCCGTTGAACTGAACGGTAAGCAAAGGGCTGAACTGGTCAGGGCGTTACAGACCGTTTCACGGGTTAAGGATCCCTCTGCAGTTCTGCTTTATACCGGCTTGGCTGAAGTGGAAAAGCAGCTGGTGGAGTCGCTGCGTCGCCCGCTTGATGCTGAAATTTCAGCCGGAATTCGATACGCAGTATGGCCCCTGGCCGCGTTGGTACTGACTGCGTAACCAGTTTGAAACAGAAAACGGACACACGATTCGATGAAACTCTCTCCCATCACAAAGCGTGATTTGAAAAATGTCGGCCAAAATATCTGGGATGCCGTTGCTTTAATGGAGCGTGACTATGGTGGGCAACTCACCCACGATTCAGGGCACGGGCAAGACTCAGATGAGCAAGCGACCACTTGGATATTTACATTCCCTAACTTTGGTGACGCTCAAATTGCTGTTCCGATGAATCGTCAAAAGCTCAGTCTGCTGATGCGGAGCCACACATTGGACGGTCGAGCACTTGAGCAAATTGTTGGTGGTATCGCAAAGATAGAAAAGAAGTACACCAATCCAGAAAGGGGCGTGGCGAGTAGCGTATTGGGTTCAAGAGCGCCATTTCTAAACCCGTCACCAGGCAATCCTTTGCTTAGAGTCAATCCGAGTCAAACCATGGTTGGCGCATTGCTAAGTCTGTATTTCGGGCAGCCGGCAATTCACAACGCCATCGCCAATGTTCCCCACAATGACACTTCGCTACATGCCAGTTCACAGGAACGTCTCAGCATCAAGCGAATTGTCACGGCTGATCAGTTGCAACGCCAATTGGATCGAAATGCTGAGACCGGTGCGACAGGCGAATTGATTGCGGTGCTTGACGAGATGGATCGACTGAGGATGTGCGGGTGTCTGGAGCCAGAGAAATTTGTTAGTCGCATTGCGCTTGATGATGTTGGTCGCGGCTACGACATTGCTTCTACATGGCTAAGTGAGAAGCGTTGCATCGAAGTCAAAAGCACAACGGTTGCAGGCAGCGCATTTTTTCTGACTGAAAACGAGCGCGAAGTTATGACAGCGCTGGGTGACAACGCTTGGTTGTACCGCGTCCTGGTTGGTATAGATGGCAGCGGTATGGTCACTGCACGTCTGCGCAATCCGATGCGCGTCATAAGCCCCGAGCAACTGGTGCCAGTTGTATGGCGCGTGGCTGGCGATGCACTGAAAGCCGCCGATGATCTCAGCCGAAGCAGTTAGTGATCAAAATATGCGTGTAGCCCAAGGCAGATGCGCGTCGGCCGCTATTGATGCGCATACAAAGAGCGGCTTTAGAACATTAGGCCGATTGGCTCTGGCGCGCGTGTGTGGCTTCCCAGCCCTTGCAAGCCAAACCCACCACGATGGGGATGGGTTTGCTGCCGGTGCGGTAATGCGCAATCATGCGCCGCGTCATTCCCAGCGATTCGGCGGCAACGGACAGCGACAGGCCATTGCGCTCCATCCAGGCCTCAAATTCGCTGGCAGTGGGCAATCCGGCCTGTTCACGGCTCAACTCGTAGAGCCGGTCGGCGCCCAGGTCCAAGCCGTTTGGCCAGCCTATGCCGTGGCCCCATTCGTCAAGCTCCATCTTGGCAAAGAAGGCCGGGTCAGCCAACTTGGCAAAGGCCGCATTGCGCTTGGGCAGGTCGACCAGGTTGACATTCAAGGTTTCGCCAGTGCTCCAGACCAGCTCAATCAGGCCGGATGCAATCACGCGAGCGGCTTGGATGTTGGGTGGGTTTTTCATGGGTTCAGCCTCCTGTACTCAGCAAAAAGATCTTCCTGGTGCGCCGCAATCCAATCCAGCGCCGGTGCCAACCGCGCCGGTGGCCGAATGCTGCCCACCAGCACGCGCCCCGTCTCAATGCACACCGAAACGCGCGAGCCATCTCTGAAGCCGACGTGGACATGCGGCAGTGGGTGTGGCTCGTCGCCATTGACCCGTATCGCCCAGTCGTTTTCTTTGTGCATGGTTGGCATGGGTGTAATTGTAGTGAAATGGTTACACCATGTCCAGAGTGGGCATATGCTTGGCGCGTCTCGGCAAACGCAAATAACGAGAACATTGAGAATATGCTGCCATCCCTTTTAGCCCGCGACATCCAGCAAGGCTTGCAACAGTTCCTGGTCACCGGTTTTGAGCCGTCAGACGATTTCTTGCATGGCCTGATGCGCCGATTTATTGAAGACCAGTCCGGCTGGCTCAAAGGGCCGTATTTGCAGATGGGCCTTCCTTTTACGGCTGGTCAGTCAGGCCGAAAGTTCTTCAGCAGCTTTGATACGGAATTTCCTGGCTTTAGCCACCAGGAGGCGGCGTGGCATCGCTTATCGAGTCAGCACCTGGCGGACCACACGCTGGTGGCCACCGGCACTGGCAGCGGCAAGACGGAATGCTTTGTCTACCCGGTACTGGACCACTGTGCACGTGCGCGCAAGGCTGGCGAAGCCGGCATCAAGGCGCTGGTGATCTATCCCATGAACGCCCTCGCAACCGACCAGGCGCACCGCTTCGCGCAATTGGTGGCGTCCATTCCAGCGTTTGCCGGGCTTCGGGTGGGCCTGTTTGTTGGCGGATCGGTGGCTGACCCGGGGCAGGGCATGGTGATGACACCCACCAATGTCATCACGGACCGCGACACTTTGCGCAAGAATCCGCCCGACATCCTGCTGACCAACTACAAGATGCTGGACTACCTGCTGTTGCGGCCCAAGGACCGCAAGCTGTGGGAGCGCAATACGCCAACAACTTTGCGCTATCTGGTCGTTGACGAATTGCACACCTTTGACGGCGCGCAAGGCACCGACTTGGCCCTGCTGCTGCGCCGCCTGCGCGCCCGGCTGAAGACGCCCGAAGGCCATTTGCTGTGTGCCGGCACCTCGGCCACCTTGGGTGGGTCTTCGGACACCACGGAGTTGCGGGATTACGCGCGCAAGATCTTTGGTGCGCCATTCGGCCCGGATTCGGTGGTTACCGAGAACCGGCAGTCCGTGGGCGTGTTCCTGGAAGACGCGATGGTGGACTTCATGTTCCAGAACCGTCCGGATTTGGCGGCGGTATTGGACTCCACCCGCTTCAAAAACCCTGAAGAGGCGGTTGCAGCTTGGTTTGGCGTGTTCTTTCCGGATGAGCCGCAGCCTGCCGATGTGAACGATATGGCCTGGCGCATTCAGTTGAGCGACTACCTGAAGCGGCACATCCTGTTTGTCAATTTGCTGAAGCAACTCAAGGGCGGCGTGGTCCATTACGGTGAGCTCACCGAGCGCCTGCAAAAGAACCTGCCGGTTGCCGCCCATCCTCAGGTACGTGAGGTGCTGGACGCCTTGCTTGTGCTGGTGGCCTGGGCCCGCTTGCCGGGCGTGGGTGACAAGACGGTTCCATTGGTTAGTCTGCGGGTCCAGATATGGATTCGTGAGCTGCGCCGCATGGTTGCCAAGCTGGCAAGTGACCCTGAAGACGTGCGCTTGCGCAGCTCGGCGGATGTAGCGGCCAACCCCGATGGCGTGTACCTGCCCATGGTCCAGTGCAGTGAGTGCCACACCACGGGCTGGCTTTCGCGCCTGGTGCAAGGCAGCAACCGGCTCTCCACCAAGCTGGACGAGATCTACAACTGCTGGTTTGCCGGGCGGCCCGAGGCTGCGCGGTTGTATGCGGCGCAGAGCGTCAAGCGGCCCCAGGTTGAGGGTGTGGTGCAACATGCCTGTGTGGCTTGCGGCAACTTGCAGCAAGCCACTGGTGCTTGCCTGGCTTGCGGCCAGGAAGACTTGCTAGCCGTTTACAAGGTGATCGCGCAGCGCAGCTTCGCAATTGGGCAGGTGCAGCATACGCGCCACGACAACCGATGCCCCGCCTGCGGCAACCGGGATCGCCTGCTGTTGCTGGGCGCGCGCAATGCCACGCTGGGCTCCCAGGTGGTGGAGCACAGTTGGGCCAGCCCGTTCAATGACGACAAGAAGTTGATTGCGTTCTCAGACTCGGTGCAGGACGCCGCGCACAGGGCAGGTTTCTTTGGCGCACGCACCTACCTTAACAATGTGCGTACGGGCCTGGCCAAGGTGATTGATGAGCTGGTGGTACCTGGCCTCAAATGGTCAGCGTTCTTGACGCAAGCCGAGGCGCTGTTTGATACGCCAGGCTCCGTCTTGCATATGCCACCAGAGCGTCTGTTGTCCGAGTTCATTGGCCCCAATATGACCTGGCAGCGCGATTGGGCGGAAGAGCTTTTGAAGAAGGGAGCACTGCCTGCTGCCAGCCGACTGCCGGGCAAGGTGCGCAAGCGCCTGCTGTGGCAGGCCTATAGCGAATTCACCTATCTGAGCCACCGGGGGCGAAACCTGGACCGGATTGGCAAGGCCACGCTTTCTGTGCCCATGGGCATCATTGCAGAAGTAGCAACCTTGCTGCTTCCCACGCTGCAAGAGCAGTTTGGAGCCAAAGGCTTGGAGAAGGGTGTGCTGGTGCAATGGCTATGGGGATTGCTGACCCACCTACGCAGGCGTGGCGCGGTGATGCATGCCGAGCTAACCAGCTACGCGGCCGATGGCAATGTGTATGCGCTGGCCAGAACGGGTGGCCGTGGGGAGTGGATGCCATCCATGGGGGAGCGCACACCGCGGCCCGTGTTCCTGACGCTGGGCAAGCAGCGCGACTTCGACAAGCTGACTAACGCCCAGCACAACAGCTGGTTCGACCGCTGGGCGCAGGCCTGCTTGGGGCAGCAGACATTGCTGGCACCCGGCATTGCGGCTGATTTCTTCCATGCTGCCGCACGGGTTCTTGAAGATCAGAATGTCCTGATTCGTACCGTGGACCATCAGGGTGAGACCCTTGCGATCAACCCCAACGCGTTAGAGCTGTATGTGGACACCATGTTTCTGGCCACACCCCAGGGCAAACGGCGTTTGACCGTGCCCGCAAGTGCAGCCGAGGCCTTGCGTGGCATGCCCTGCATTGACGCGACTGAAGAGTTCTACGAAGACCTGATGCCTACGGGCGGTTGGCTGTCAGACCGTTTCAGCCAGGGCGACTTGCGCCGCGTGATTGCCGCGGAGCACACCGGTTTGCTGGAGCGGGCCGAGCGGGAGGCCTTGGAGTTGCGCTTCAAGAATCCAAAGCCCCGTGATTGGTACGAGAACCTGCTGTCCGCTACGCCGACGCTGGAGATGGGTGTGGATATTGGTGCGCTTTCATCCGTACTGTTGTGTTCCGTGCCGCCAACGCAAGCCAGCTTTTTGCAGCGGGTGGGTCGTGCCGGTCGTCGCGACGGCAATGCCATGACCACGACGCTGGCTGACGGCAGCAGTCCGCATGACCTGTATTTCTTTGAAGAAACACAGGAGATGCTGTCGGGCGAAGTGGCTCCCCCCGGCGTGTTTTTGCAGGCGGCCGAGGTGCTGCGCCGCCAGCTGTTTGCCTTCTGCATGGACGACTGGGTCAGCACCATCAGTGTTGCCACAGCCTTCCCGGAGAAGACATCCACGGCCTTGGATGCCGTGGAGCAAGCCAAGCTGGACCGCTTTCCATATAACTTCTGTGAGCATGTGCTGTCCCACGAACCTCGCCTTTTTGCAGCATTTGCCGTGCTGTTGGGCACGGACGTGAACCCCGAGGTGCTGCAACGCCTGCAAGACTTTATGCAGGGCCAAGGCAATGCGGATGGCTTGCGGTCCCGCCTGTTGAAGTATTTGCAGGAGCTGGTGGAAGAGCGAAAAACCTACAAGAAACGCAAGGAGCAAATCGACGCAGCCAAGAAGGTGGCCGAACTGCGCCCCAAGGATGAGGCAACCATCGCCGAGATAGATGCCTTGCTGCGCGAGCGGGACAAGATGCTGGAGCTGATTGCGGAGATCAACAAGCGGGACTTGCTCAACACGCTGACCGATGCCGGCTTGATACCCAACTACGCCTTTCCCGAAGCGGGCATCGAGTTGAAGTCTGTGCTGTGGCGCAAGCGTGGGGCGGACGAGCAAGGGCAGGGCGCCTTTGTTGCCCTGCCTGCCATCAAGTACGAGCGGCCCGCCAATTCGGCGCTGTCGGAGTTTGCACCAGAGAACCGCTTTTATGCCAACCAGCGCCGCGTGGAGATAGACCAGATCAACATGAATCTGGCCAAGACGGAAGATTGGCGCTTCTGTCCTTCCTGCCATCACATGCAAAACCTGGAGGTTGAGGCCGATACCCTCGCTGCCTGCCCACATTGCGGCGACGCCATGTGGTCTGATGCCGCCCAGAAGCGCACCCTGTTGCGCTTCCGCCAGGCCATTGCCAACAGCGACGACACAAAGGTTCGCATTGATGACACCGCCGATGACCGAGAGCCGAAGTTCTATGTTCGCCAGCTGATGGCGGACTTTGAGCCCAAGGACATCCGCAAGGCCTGGCATATCAAAACCGGCCTGCCATTTGGCTTTGAGTTCGTGTCACGCGTGACCTTTCGTGACGTGAATTTTGGCGAGCTGGTCAAGCCTGGGGAGTCCTTCAGGGTTGCTGACAAGGACTCGTCACGGCCGGGCTTCAAACTGTGCAAGCATTGCGGCAAGGTACAAATCGCACCCCGCACCCGGTTTGAGCCAGAAGGGCAGCGCCATAGCTTTGACTGTGCCAAGCATGGCAGCGAAGACCCGACCAATCTGCTGGAGTGCCTGTACCTGTACCGCGAGTTCACCTCGGAGGCGCTTCGGATTCTGGTGCCATACACGAAGTCCGGTGTGGACGAAGAGGTGGTGCAGTCGTTCATGGCGGCGTTGCAACTGGGTTTGAAGAAGCGCTTTGGCGGCAGGGTAGACCACCTGCGGCTAGTAACTCAGGACGAGCCTGGCAAAGACGGCGGCCCTCGCCGACATTTCGTGATGCTGTACGACTCTGTGCCCGGTGGGACCGGCTACCTGGACCAACTGCTGGTGCAGCATGCCGGCACCCTGGCCGATGTGTTGCGCATGGCCTTGGACACCATGAACAAGTGTTCCTGCAACGAAGACCCAGAAAAAGATGGCTGCTATCGTTGCGTTTACCAGTACCGTCTGGGACGCAACATGAGTCTGGTTTCCAGGGACCGGGGCAAAGAAGTGCTGACGGAGTTGGTGGCTTCTTTGGACCAGCTGGAAGAAGTCGCCACCATTTCAGACATCTTCATCAATCCAAACTTCGACTCGGTTCTGGAGAGCCGCTTCATTGAAAGCCTGCGCCGTATGGGCGGAACCTTGGGCATGCCGCCGGTGAAGCTGGTGCAGGACATAGTGAACGGCAAGTCAGGCTATGTGATGGACTTGGCCGGCCAGCGGTACCGGATCGAGCCGCAATGCAACATCGGCGCGTCTGAGGGGGTGGCGGTAGCCAGCAAGCCGGACTTTGTGATTTGGCCATGGCAGGCGGGGTCCTCCCGCAAGCCGATAGCTGTTTTTTGCGATGGCTGGACCTACCACCAGCACTCTTTGCGCGACGATGCGGCCAAGCGCAGTGCACTGGTGGCCAGCGGCAACTACTGGGTGTGGTCTGTGACTCATGAGGATGTGAAGACGGCGCTGTCCAGCGCTGCCGGCACCGACCTCGATTCGCCCTTGGTGACATTGAGCCGGCACGATGGCAGCACCGCACCGGCCACCTTGGCGCGGGCAGCCCAGGGTGCCTTTGCCTACAACGCGGTTTTTCAGCTGCTCAGTTGGCTTGCGATACCGGTGGCGCCGGGCGCAACCGATGGGGCGGTAACCCAGTTGCAGCGCAATGCGCTTTGGCTTGGCTACCTGATGGTGCCGCCGAACCCTGCCGACCTGGCCGTGGTGAAGAATGAAATGGCCATCTGGATGCAGCAGTTGCCCGAATGGTTGCAAAGCCCGGAAGGTAAGTATTTGCCTAGCCTGTCACGCAAGGACGCTGCACCGGTGGTGCTGTCGTGGTGGCCAATGGCCTGCGTCGGCGGCAAACTGGACGGTATCACTTCGCCAGGCGTGCTGGTGCTAGACGACATCGTGGATCAATCCGAAGATGCGCCACACCTCAACTGGCGTCGATGGTTGCAGCTGTTCAACACCTTCCAGACCTTGCCCGGCATGCTGGCTACGACTGTCAGTGGCATGCAGGCGGGTGACCTCGAAATGCTGATGGCCAGTGCGCAACAGCCGACCGCGCCGGCGGGATCTACCGACCAGGCTGCTCTGTCGCATGAGTGGTCTGAGGCGGTTGAGATGAGCCTCGAAGCTCTGCGTGCGGGCTTGCGAACGTTAGCCGGTGTAGGTGCAAATGCGCCGGTGGTTGGGCACGAATTGGCAGACGCACGGGGCGTGGTAATTGCCGAAGCGGAATTGGCCTGGGCCACCCATCATGTGGTTTTGCTGACCTTTGATCAGTCGGACCTGGCGGAATCCTGGAAAGCAGCAGGTTGGAAAGCCCTTGTGCTGGACGATGGTGCAGCCACCGTCGGCGGAGTGACTTGGACCAACGCCGTGTGCGATGCACTGGGCATAGTCGGTACACAAAATTCGAATAGCGGAGATACGGAATGAGCCTAAAACCCAAAGTTGCACTGTCGCAGGACTTCCTGTTTCAGCTCGCCAAGCTGCCCTCCAATGTTCACTCCAAGGTGTTGAAGTGGGCGGTATTGTTTCAAACGGACCCGACAAGCAATGGCATGAATTACGAAAAGATCCATGCCGCGCGAGACCCCAACCTGAAGTCGGTGCGCATTGACCAGGATTGGCGTGGCATTGTGTTCAAGCCGGAAAGCGGCGACGTGTACGTCCTGCTCTATGTGGACCATCACGACGCGGCCTACAAGTGGGCCGAGCGCCGCAAGTTGGCGATTAACCCGGTGACGGGGGCGATGCAGGTGGTTGTGGTGGAAGAGGTTGCGGCAGTTGAGCCAGCAAAGCTCGTTGAAGCCTTGGTCAAGGCTGAGCCGCTTCCCAAGCCGGTAACTGCTGAGGCACCTGTTGCGCCCCATCCGCTCGTTTATGCGAAGTTGACTGACCACGAACTGATGAGCCTTGGTGTGCCCGAGGACTGGTTGGCGCGTGTCCGCTCTATCCAATCGGAGCCGGAATTGGATGGCTTGCAGTCAAACTTGCCCGTGGAGGCCTACGAAGGCTTGTTCCTAGTTGCCGCAGGTGACACCGTTGCGCAGGTACTGGGCGCGCGCGAGACGCGGGTTGACCGGACCATCAACACCAGTGACTTCGCGGCGGCCCTGACCACGCCCGAGTCGCAATCTCGCTTCGTGGTGGTGGACGACGATGAGGCCATGCTGGCAATCATGAATGCGCCGCTGGCCCAGTGGCGCATCTTTCTACACCCTACTCAACACAAGCTGGCCAGCGGCGACCGCAGCGGCCCCGTTCGGGTTTTGGGTGGAGCTGGAACCGGCAAGACCGTGTTGGCCATGCACCGGGCCAAATGGCTGGCGGAGAACCGCACGCCTGATGGCAAGAAGGTGCTTTTCACCACGTTCACCAAGAATTTGGCAATGGACATTGAGGACAACCTGAAGACGCTGTGCTCCCCCAAGGTGATGGCGAAGATGGAAGTCCGCAATCTGGATGCCTGGGTGCACGGCTTTATGCGCTCACGTAAGCTGGAGCACAAGATCGTTTACGACCGCAGCAAAGACGGGGCATTGCAGGCCTGGCAAGCGGCATTGGCCTGCAAGTCTTCGTTAGTTGACTTGCCAGACAGCTTCTACAACCAGGAACTGGAACAAGTAATTCTGGCCCACGGTGTGACGACGCGGGATGAGTACCGCACAGTCCGGCGCACCGGCCGGGGAGTGATTCTGAGCCGCGCCAAACGGGATGCCATCTGGCCTGTTTTCGAAGAGTACCGGGGCCAGCTGACTTCGCGCAAGCTGAAGGAAGTGGACGACGCCTATCGCGAAATCGCCAGCCTGCTTGAAAAGGAAGACGCAAGCGGGACCGCATTGCCCTATAGCGCCGTTGTAGTGGACGAGACGCAGGATTTTGGTCCGCAGGCACTCAAGCTGCTGAGAGCCATGATGCCCAGGGAGTCCAATGACCTGTTCTTTGTAGGCGATGGCCACCAACGCATTTACAGCCGCAACCGCGCAGCGATGAGCAAGTGTGGGATCGACATCCGGGGTCGTTCACGCAAACTGTATCTGAACTACCGAACGACCGATGAAATCCGCCGAACCGCCGTGGCGCTACTGGAAGGGTGCGAGGTTGACGACTTGGATGAAGGCCATGACGAAACCCGGCGCTACAAATCGCTGTCCCATGGCCCGATGCCCGCCATCACAGATGCCAATGGCATGGAAGAGGCAATTGCTACTGCAATCGCCACAGCCAAGAGATGGCAGGCCGAGGATGGAGATGGGCATGCCAACAGCACTTGCGTCATCGCTAGCAGCCAACAGGTACGTGATTCTCTGGCACGGCAGTTTTCGAGTTCAGGCTTTACAACGGCAGTGATTGACGCGAATCAGAACCTGTCCAACGATGCTCGCTGCGTCCATTTCGCAACCATGCACCGGGCCAAGGGACTTGAATTCGACCGAGTAATTGTCGTGACGCCTGCCACCTATCTCGGCGACCCACTCGAGACCGAGCAGAAGCGCAAGCTGATTTATGTCGCTTTGACCCGAGCTAAACGGGATGCGCTCTTGGTGAAAATTGTTTGATGCCTCGCGGACTCGCTGTCTGGCAAGTATATGCATTTCACGGCATCAAGAGAATTTGATCAAAGTATCTGTGAACGATGCCGACTTTCAATCGTCACGCGCTGCTTCAGCACCTGCGCCAACAATTTCAAGTCGACTGGTGGGGTCATCACGGCATCGCCCATTGGGCACGCGTGCGTGCCAACGGTCTGATGCTGGCCAGCCAAACAGGTGCCATCCGGCATGTGGTGGAACTGTTCGCCTACTTCCACGATTCCTGCCGGATCAACGAACGCCAGGATGAGGGCCACGGCGTGAGCGGTGCACAGCTGGCCAAGGGTTTGAAAGGCAAGTTCTTTGATGCTACTGACCATGAAATGGACTTGCTGTGCTACGCCTGCGAGCACCACAGCGACGGCATGACTCAAGGCGATCCAACGGTGCTGACCTGTTGGGATGCTGACCGACTTGATCTGGGTCGGGTGGGCATCACTCCCAAAGCAAGATACCTCTGCACCGATGCTGCGCGAACAGCAGAATCTATGGTCAGGGCCAACAGGCGTGCCCAAATTTGGCGCGATACCTATGATGCAAAACATGACCTCAGTTAGATCTAATCCCTGCGCCTTTTGCACACTCCCTCTTGCGCGGTTGATAGATGAAAGCGCCACGGCCTTTGCAATTCGTGACGGATACCCCTTGTCACCCGGCCATACTTTGCTGATACCCAAGCGCCACACGGGTTCGTTCTTCGATCTGCCAGAACAGGAACGCAGAGACCTGCTGGCCTTGCTGGATCGTGCCAAGTTGGCCTTGGACAAAGAGTTCCAGCCGCAGGGCTACAACATCGGCATAAACGACGGCGCTGCAGCGGGACAGACCGTGCCGCATTTGCATGTGCATCTGATTCCCCGCTACGACGGTGACTTGCCAGACCCGAGGGGCGGGGTGCGTTGGGTGATTCCGGACAAGGCGAAATACTGGCCATGACCCGCGAAGAAGTTATTCAGGCGTTCAACGCCATTCGAGTCTGGCAAAGCGGTGACAGGCGAGCCGTGCATAAGCCACTCCTAGTCTTGCTCGCGCTGTCCCGCGTCAATGGGTCCGCAGTGGCGTCGATGGATTGGAACGATGCTGAGCCCTTGTTGAAAGTCCTGCTGGTGGAGTTTGGTCCCGACGGATCAGCCAACACCAGGCATTACCCCTTTTGGCACTTGCAAACTGACGGGCTATGGCAACTGGAGGGGCCGTCTGCCATCCTGAACCGGCAGGCCGGTGCAACACCAACATTGACTGAGCTGCGCGCGAACCATGTGCGTGGTGGCTTCACGGCGCCGATTTACGCCGCACTAAAGGTTGATCCGGAGCTCGTCGCCACGGTTGCGCAGCGCATTGTGGAGGCGCATTTCCCGGAAAGCATTCGAGGCGATGTGCTGGACGCGGTGGGCCTGGCCCCCGTTGAGTCGTGGGGTGCGCTCAAAGATCCCCAGCGGCGGCGCGATCCAGCCTTTCGCGCCAAAGTGTTACTGGCATACCAGTACCGCTGCGCGGTGTGCGGGCACGATCTGCGAATGGGCCAGCAGTCCATCGGGTTGGAGGCGGCGCACATCAAGTGGTTCCAGGCCCATGGCGCGGACGATGTGCCCAACGGCATTGCTATGTGCTCGCTGCATCACAAGGTGTTTGACCTAGGGGCTTTCAAGATCCTGCCGGATACCTACCAGATGGTTTTCAGCCAACATCTCAACGGAAGTGAGGCTACATCGCAGCGCATGTTGGCCTATCACGGTGCTGGACTGATCCAACCGCAGGCGACGGAGTATTTGCCGCACCCGGCCAATTTGGCTTGGCATGCAAAACAGGTGTTCAAGAGTCCGGTACGAGCCTGATTATTGGTATTTGTTATTATTGGATAACAACATCTGAGGATTTTCCATGCCAACCAGTGTCGCCCTGAGCCCGCATTTCGAGTCGTTTGTGAAGCAACAAGTCACCGCTGGACGCTTCAACAACGTCAGCGAAGTGGTTCGTGCCGGTCTTCGTTTGCTGGAGGACCAAGAGGAACTGAAGGCATTGAAGTTGCAGGAGCTGCGCAATGCCATTCAGGCTGGAACAGCCAGCGGGCCAGGGGTGGATGCGGACAGCGTCTTCGACCGTCTGGAACGCAAATACCAAGCTGCCGCAGCCAAACTGGATGCCAAAGTCGGCAAAAAGGCCTCTGCCTGATGCGGCTTGAACTGTCGCCGCTGGCAGAGTCCGACCTGGAGGCCATTGGCGACTACATTGCGGCGGACAGTCCGGGCAACGCCTTGCAATTCATTCGGAAATTGCAGGAGCAGTGCAAACGGATCGCAAAATCACCGATGGCTTACGTCGCAAGGCCTGAGCTTGGTGAGCGACTACGCAGTTGCTCCTATGGACGCTATGTCATTTTTTTCCAACCCGGCGAAGACTTGGTTCGTATTGAACGCATTTTGCACAGTGCCTTGGACTTCCGATCCGAGCTGTTTCCCGTCGAGCCTGATTGATTGGGTCAGTCCTGCAACTTCTGCTCCAGCATCCTGGCCGTGTCCGGAGAGATCACCCATTCCAGATGAACCCGTGCCCGCGTCAGCCCGACAAACAACAAGCGCCGGTGCATGTCGTCCAGTTGCGCGATGTCGCACTCGGTCAGCACTACGGCGGGTGCCGCCTGACCCTTAAAGCGGCGCACCGAATCAATCAAGAGCGAGCCTTCGGTCCAGATGGCTTCACTTCCCTCGTCATAGCGGCCGGTGAAGTGTTTGAGCTGCCAGGGCCCCAGCTGAGTCAGGTTTTGCAGCGCTGATCGTTCCCGTCCGCGCATACTGACAATGGCGATGTCGCCCAGGCCAAAGCCCCGCTGCAGGCAGCGTTCCACAGCCTGTATGGTGCAGGGGCCGATTTTCTCGGAGGTGGTGTAGACGATGGGTTCCGGCACTTCGCCCCGGTGCGGGGAAAGCGCCTGCACCTCGGCGCTGGTGAGGCGCAGCAGGTTGATGAGATCTACCAGTGCGCGCGGTGTGCGGAAGTTCTCGTGCGAGGTAATGGTGACGGCGTCGGGCAGGTCAAAGGCGACACGGTCTTTGTAGAGCTGTTGCTCTGGGTCTTCCAGTAGGACGGCCTTGCCATCGCTTTTTAGCCGCGAGAGCATGGCCTGCACCCACTCGGGCTGCATGTCCTGCGTTTCATCCAACACCAGCAGATCAAGGTCCGGCGCGGCGTCTTCCAGCAGGGCGATGCACTGGGTGGCCAGCGTGTCAAAGGTGCCCGGCAGGCTGAAGTCCACCGTCTGGCCGGCTCGTCGCACCATGGTGGATGCCAGCTCGTGGAAAGTGACGGCTGGAGTGCGTATGGGAGCCAGGTGCGATAGGTGATCAGCCAGCGCCCGGTTGAAGCAGATGTAAGCCGCCTTTTGACCGGCGCCATCCGCATCGCGCAGCAGACGCAATGCCAGCTGCGTCTTACCGGACCCGGCAGTGCCCACCACCCGAATCAGGCCAGAGGGCGATGTCACGCGCGGAACCCAGGTGGCCAGTCCTGCCGACATGCGCGTGGCCTGATGCTGAATCCGGCCGGTCAAGGCAGACACATCGGGCTCCACCTGAAATCTGTTTTGAAAGAACGCCAGCACGCGTTGCTGCAGATCCGCTTGCGGCAGACCGGGGCCCAGCAGGTGTGTAACGCGTGAAACGATGCGGCCGATGTCGTCGCTGTCGACAATGCGATCCCGCGGCCACTGCACGGTTTGCGTTAGCACCCTGCAATCGGGCAGCACCAGCAAGTGGCTCAGGCGCACCGGTAAGTCGGCGTCTTGCAGTCGTCCCCGTAGGGCGCCGTATTGCATGTCCACCTGGGCGGTGACGCTCTTCGCCTGCCCACCATAGGTTTTGAAGATGCCGCCCGGCGTGAAGTCCACATCTCCGGCCTTCACCTCCATCAACAGCACATCCCCTGTCTGATTGACCACAACGATGTCGATCTCGCCATGCTGCTCCAGCGCGCCGGTAGCACGCGCCCAATCAACGCTGTGAAACAGTGTGTAGGCGTCTGACAGGCCACGCTCCAGTGTTTCGAGAAGTGCCAGTTCGGCATAGTCACCGGCGCGCAGGGCGGCGCGGGTGGGTAGGGACGGGCAGATGCGGGACATGGGCAATGTTCTTTGGGTCGATTTAACGTGAAGGCGCGCAGGCCTTGAGAATTCGCTTCCAGCCATTGCCGGTCCCCACTGCAGCGGCAAGAATTTCCAGGTACTCCTCTTGGTCCATACGGCTGTCGCCGGGTAATGGGCCATTTGCATGAACCTGTAAAGCCTCCCGCCTGAGTTTGGGCGTGCTTGCTAACGACAGGATGCGGCTGTAGGCCTCGCAAGCGTAGGCAAATGTCTCGCGCTTGCGGAAGTCAATATTGAGCAAAATTTCTTTGCTGCGGGTTTCCACAAGCCCAATCGTGCAACGCCGTGTGTTGTGAAATACGTGCGCGGCTTCATGGACCAGGTAGTCCGAAAATGGCTCGCGCTCCAGGCTTCCAAGGTAGGCCAGGCTCAGATAGCAAGTGGTCTCTTCACTCATTCCCACAATGGAGGGAGCATCGGGCGACAGAGGCTCAGCGCCGCGCTCCAGCAAATACATGTTGGCCAAACTCCAACTGCTGCTGAGCCAGGAAGAGGCGCGCAATTGCGACTCAATGTTTTCAGGCGTCAGAAATATGACTGAACGCTCCAGAGTGGCCATGACGATGGAACGCTCATCCACTGCAAAGAGGCCGTTCACCATGGGAGCGACCTTGTCGCGGGTGAGGGTCACCAAGTCGCCCAAATGGGGTGTGACCCTTTGTTTGCTGGTTGGAACACGTTCCAAGACCGCCGTGACCAGTGCGTCGCGCAAGATGCGACTGCCATTGATCTCGACTTCCAAATAGTTTTGCCCCGGAAAATCCCAATTGCTCCGGTCCATATCACCGGTCGCCAGGTAGTGCGCCACCACTTTGGCTTGGGATTTGCTGAGTGTGGAGTGCATGGCCTGATTCTGACTGCAATTCATGGCAGGCAAAGAGCCATCACGCCTGTATGCAACACCAGCTCCACCGGCTCACGTCATGCGCCTGACCATCCGCATGATCGAACTCCCAGCGCCTGAGGCACCGTTGCCGGCAAAGACTGGCGGGAGGAGCGGGTGTCATGGGGTTGGGACCTTCCTACCCAGATGTTCACCACAGGTGGACAGGGCCATGAGTTCTGTACTATCTCTCAACAACTGAAAAAGGGGCATGCCATGGGAAAACAACATCTTCGAAACCGCGTAGATCCGATGGGCGGTTTTCATTCGAATTCTTCAAAAGCTGCGTTGCTCATGGGCAATCGAGGAATTCTTCATGATGGTGAGAAGAACATCGTCCGCAAATGGGCCGGGAAATCTTGGGTGGCTTGCGACCCTCATTTCAAGAGCATAGACCGACGACCGCTGTTTCAGCCAAATCGCTATTCCGAATTATTCTTTCTGGATGAGGCCACGGCCTATAGCGCCGGGCATAGACCTTGCTGGTATTGCCAAAGAGAACGGTATCTGGATTTCAAGAATACATGGGAAAAATGCTTCGCGAGTGGATCCGCACCATTGCACGTCAAGCAGATTGATGACCAGTTACACAGGGATCGGGCGATGCGGGGTGGCGACAAGGCGACATACGGCGCACTCCTTGGTGAACTGCCTGATGGAACTTTCGTGGAAATTGACGGCAAAGCATTTTTGGTGCGCGGAGAAAGATTGCTGGAGTGGTCCCTCAATGGATATGTCGCCGCCATCGCGCGGGATTCCGGTCTAACTGTCAAAGTCTTGACACCGAAGTCAATTGTTCAACTGTATAACTATGGCCTCCAGGCGAGCGTTCACCCCAGCGCTGACAGTTGCTAAAGCAACACATCACAACTTGCCCTGGTGTCGACAACCTCTATGCCATTTGGACTTCATCTCCGCGACATTTGCAAATTGCGGGTGTAGCCGGATAAACCGTTGGGCACCCAATAGCTGCGACCTAATACCAGTCTGTCTTCTGTGATTGGTAGGCGGTCCAAGGTTCCAGCCAGCATGCGGCGGGGAAAATCAGGCTCAAGGCATATCGGCCATGCCACTCAGATCATGGCGGGATGTCCATCATTCAATGCGGCTTCCTTTCCTGACAGGGTCCTAAATCCGCCGTAAAAAAAAGAAGACTTGCAATTGCCCACCTTATTGATACACTTTCACTGTATTAAACAAGTGGCTTTAATGAAATTGCATGTCAAACCCTGAGCAACACACCCTGAACGAGCTCTGCGTGCTGGCCGATCTGCCGGTACGCACGGTGCGCTACTACGTGCAGCACGGCCTGATTGACCGGCCGGTTGGTGAGACCCGAGCTGCCAGGTATGGCGCGCGCCAGTTGGAGCAGGTGCTGCTGATCAAGAAGTGGACCGCTGCCGGCGTGTCGCTGGACCGCATCCGCGAGCTATTGCAGGGCGATGAGGCGCCAGTGCCGGCGCGTGCCAAGAAGGCTGGGACGGTGGAGGTGCATAGCCATCTGCATGTGGCCGACGGGCTGGAAATCGTCATCGAGCCGGGCAGGGCGCAGTTGTCGCCCGAGCAGGTGCGTCAGTTCACGCGCGGCGTGATGGCGCTGTACGCATCCATCACTGCTGAACCGGAAGGCGAAGTGGAATCAAAGATTGTTGTCACACAAAAGGGGAAGTAAAAATGAGTGCATTGCGTCAGGCAGAAATAGTTTGCAAGGGAAATCAGGAGCTCACGCTCCTGGGCGTTACGGCCAATGGAGCGATCAAGGGACGTTTGCTGGCCATGAGCCTGCAGCAGCGCTTTCGCAACGCCAGCGAGAGCAATACCGAAATCACCTACACCTTCCCCTTGCCCTTTGGCGCGGTGCTGATGGGTGTGGATGTGGAGCTCAACGGCAAGCAGCTGGTGGGCGAGGTCACAGCCAGAAGCACGGCGCGAGCCCTTTACGAGGAGGCACTGTCAGAAGGCAACTCCAGCATCATGTTGGAGCGCAACCGGGACCTGAGCTACACCTTGGAGCTGGGTAACCTGATGGCGCGCGAAGAGTGCAGCATCACCGTGCGTTATGCCCAGGTGCTGCAACTGGAGCACGGCCAGATCCGGTTGATGCTGCCCACCACGATTGCGCCACGCTACGGCAACCCCATTACCCAGGGCGGCCTGCAGCCACATCAGGTTCCGGTGACGGATATCACGGCGGAGTACCCGTTCGATATCAGCGTGAGCCTGCATGGCGACCTGGCCAGGGCCAATGTGGCTTCTCCCAGCCACAAGACAGGCTACTTCCCCCATGGCGATGAGCTGGTGGTGCGTCTGGCACAGCGCGGCTCTCTGGACCGGGATTTCATTCTCATCCTCAGCGACCTGCAAAGCCAGTCCGTTGCCATTGCCTGCCCGGATGCCTGTGCG
>Ga0364881_10285_pt1 | contig 33332 bp, 25 predicted proteins | sample ExccelJu500001D4_5_FD_206923 | JGI IMG/M metagenome (GOLD analysis project Ga0364881, IMG submission 206923) | Enriched cells from Trout Bog Lake Hypolimnion, Wisconsin, USA - BchlTB.July30.5000.01.D4 | ecosystem: Environmental > Aquatic > Freshwater > Lake > Hypolimnion/Profundal zone | place...
GTAGCTGATGTGTTTTCTGCCAACAAATTCAAGAGTGTTTGGGGTGTATTGCCGGTGCAGTAAATTTCGGTACGATTACAAGTTGAGAGGATAAAGAAATCTTTAGGATATTTGCCCGAGCCATCAGCGTATATCCTTTTAATATGCTCTGAAGTTAAAGCGAACTTATTTCTGATTTCCAATGTCGTTTTTCGAAAACTTACACCTGCTACCATTAATCCAATGCTACCTGCTATCATAAGTCGCTTGTTGTTCTATAATTATACACGCAAATATATCTTCAGGCTCATTGCTGCACCATGAAAATTATCATTAAAACAAAAAATGACAAAACCATGACAATTCATTTTTTGGTGATTTCGCTATATTTTTTACTATAAATGACAAAAAACAACACAAAACGAGCAAAAAATGAGTAAAAAAGGACTGATAATAATCAACCTCGGATCGCCAGAAAGTTATTCGGTGAAGGATGTAAAGCTCTATTTAAGGGAGTTTTTGATGGATGAGAAGGTGATAGACGTGCCTTATATGCTCAGAACAATCCTGGTTAAAGGCTTTATTATACCATTCAGAGCTAAAAACTCAGCCGAAGCATATAAAACAGTGTGGACCGAGAAGGGCTCACCGCTCAAAGTAATAACCGAAGAGTTTAGTGCATTGGTTCAAAAGCAAATGGACATACCAGTAGTGGTGGCTATGCGCTATGGAAACCCTACGCCTCAGGCAGCCCTGGAAGAATTGGAAAGAAAAGCAGGCGGGCCTTTGGATGAAATTCTGATTACCCCCATGTACCCGCACTATGCTATGAGCTCGTACGAAACGGCACTGGATTATGTAAAAGATTACATCTCCGAAAAAAGGAAAAATGTAAAGTTTAAGGTGCTGAAACCCTTCTACAACGAACCCGGCTACATAACCTCGCTGGCCGAAAGCATAAGGCCCTACCTGAATGAACAGCGCTTTGATGCGTACCTCTTCAGCTATCACGGTCTACCTGTCAGGCATCTTAAAAAATCGGATGTCACTAAAAAGCATTGCTATGTTTCAGGTGATTGCTGCGAGTTGAAATCTATTGCCTGGGAAACCTGTTATAAACACCAGGTAAAAGAGACCACTAAACTGGTGGTTGAAAAGCTAAAACTTGACCCGGCCAAAGTGCTGTTATCTTTCCAATCGCGTTTGGAAGGTGACAAGTGGCTGCAACCTTACACGGATAAATACCTGGAAGAGTTGCCAAGCCAAGGCGTAAAAAAACTACTGGTACTTTGCCCCGCCTTTGTAGCCGATTGCCTGGAGACCCTGGAGGAAATTAATGTTCGCGGCAAGGAGAGCTTTATATCCAATGGTGGCGAAAAACTGGTAAACGCCCCCTGCATGAATACCGATACCACCTGGGTAAATACCTTTGTTGCCTGGTGCAAAGAATATGACGGGAAATACGCCGCTTTGTGGAATTAATTCTTTTGCAATAAGAGCACTAAAAGCATTACGAAAAGCAAAACTGAATAATAGGTTTTAAAGCTCCGTGTTCTTTGTGTACTAGTTGCAGTAATTTGAATTTTATTTCTCCCGCACCATTTTGTAAATGCGGATGGCGCTCATCAATATGATGATGAACAGCACGAGTCCTAACAGACTCCAAACCACACTTAGTCCTTGTTTCACTACCGCCAGCATTACAATGGCCACTAAAAAAACCGTAGCCACCTCATTCAGGATGCGAAGTTGTTGAGAGGTCCAGGTAAAAACGCCATTCATTTGTTGTTTAAAAATGCGGTGCAACAACAAATGATATGCATAAAGACCCACAACAAAACAAAGTTTAATCATTAACCACTGGGGCAAGGCATAGAGCAGATAAAACATCCAAGGGCCAAAAATAAGGGTGAGGATAGCTGAAGGCCATGTAATGCCATACCATAAACGCCGGGTCATCATATCAAACTGGGCGCGTAAAACCTGCTTGGCCTCAGTGGGCTTTTCTTCGGCCTCTGCATTATAAATAAAGAGACGCACGATGTAGAACAGCCCGCTAAACCAGGTTACTATAAAAATAATATGCAGCGCCTTAACGTATAGATACATGTTGTGATAAGTTATAACAGGGCTGCAAGGTAATAACTAATCTAAAAACACAGTCCTCACCCTGCCCTCTCCAAAGGAGAGGGTTCAATGTCATTCTCCCTTGGAGAAGGATTTAGGATGATAATTTTGCGGGCTGTTTTGGCCTTTCAGCGAATCTAAATACTGAGCTACCGGAGCACTTAAGCATTGAGCGAAAACCTGGTAACCATAGCGATTACAATGCTGGTCGATGGGCCAGTAAAGAGCGGCTGCTTTCGACCCTGTATCACCTGCTGATATCATACATCTCCTGATATCAAAATTGGGAATGTGTGCAGCATTGCAATAGCTGATTAAACTTTGCATGGAGTAATCTGCTTTTTCCTCTGTTTCATTTTTGCCGGGATGGAATGCCACTAAAAAAGGAATATGACTGGCTGAACAAAGCGTTTCAAAATCGCTTAAAACACCGGCAATCATTTTTTCACTGTTCTTTCGGGCCTCCATCTCCTGCCTGGGCCTTAGAAATTGCCAGTTGTATCTGAAAACATCATGCACTACGCTGCGCACCAGGTAACTCTTTGCATAAAGTGGTTCAAACCATGGGGGTTGATTATAGGTAACCGAAGAGTCGGCATTAAATCGTTTAAATCCACCCCTTAGCATCACATCCGAAATATCGGTGAAGTTGACTACCTCAATTACATAATCGGGCTGGTATTTCAGCAACCGGTCGGCAAAAAGGCGGTATTCAAAAAACGGATCGCTGTTACCAATACCGCAATTCCAAACTTCAATATCGGCATCGGCGCCGAAATGACTTCTCAAAATGGTTTCTAACTGTTTTGGCAAACTACTGTCGGCTACAGCACCCATGCCTTGCACAAAACTATCGCCAATTACCATAATGCGGAATGCATGCGGTTTTTTGGCGATGATAAAGTCTTTGTCGAGCAAGCCCTCATTATTGGCAAGCAGGGAATACGAATACTCTTTTAAAGCCTGGCTGGTTACCTGGTGGGGCTCGTAAATATGATACCAGTTTTTGCGGTCGCTTTCAAACAGCGAGTGATAGGGCTTACCGTATTTTTCATTAAAGGTGGAGTACTTACCATTTATGCGGAAAAAGATTTCGGCCGCGCCCAGCAAGATGATAAGCATAACGAAAAAGAGAAGAATATTTGAAACCCCCGGGTAACGTTTTAAAAAGCCCATCATTACTTTTTTAAACGTTTCAGAATAAAGGGAAGCGTCCAGTCTAACCATTCCTCACCCACCTCTGCCATGGCCATAAAAGTGGTGACTAAAATAAAAGGAAAGATAGTTACTATAAACCGGTCAATGTCGAAACTATGCACAATAGCAATGGTGCAGGCATAAATAAAAATGCACAGATAAAACAGTCCTACCAGGTTTAACTGTTTTAACCGGCCCGTAAAATACCGGGTAATGAAAAAAGAGCACATCACAAACAGAAAAATATGGTCGAACCAGCGGAAAAACCAAAACATTTCGGTTAAAACAAAGGGCAGTTTTTCATTAACCGTTACACCAGCCTGCTCCATGTTGGCCGGGTACCGGGGGCTCAAAAAATAGGATGGCAAATCGGGATTGGGAGGGTATGGCCTGAGTCGTATAACAAGTGACGAATCGAGTTGGGGTAAAAGAGCCCTCGTGCTGTTATACAGAATTTTTGTATTGGGATAATTGCACAGGTTTTTGTGTGCGTAATGCGTAGGGAAATAAAAGATACCCAGCTGCTTCAGTATTGAAATGGCCAATGACACCGGGTACTTTGTAGCCAGTTTAAAATTCAGCACCTTATAAAAGTGACCAATGGAGTCGTAATTGTTTTTGTAATAACCATTTACCAGGTCGCTGGCCTTGCCCCACATCAGTCTGTCGCTATTAAAGCCAATTAAAAAACCGGGCTCAGCCTGATGTGCTTCATCATAATATTGCACTAATGAATCCTGCACCGGTGCCGGAACCGGAAAGTTTGATTTATCACGCGCCAGCAAATCAAAATGGGTGTAAGCCATTTGTTCATACTCAATATAAGTTCTGTCCTCTGATGGCCGGTCAATTTTGTGAATATGCTCGGGAACGTAAACCAACACGATAAAAAGCAGAAGCGGCATCAGTATAAGGGCATATTTCCATGACTTTGGCAATTGGTATAGCCTTACTCCCTGTAGGAGTAACACCACCTCAAGCGCCGGACCGACGAATATCCATTTAGGCATGGGATAAATAAGGTACAAATTGACAAACAAAGCAGCGCCCGTAAGCAAAGCTTTTGTTTTTATACCCATGTGGCTGTACAATGCTCCCGTTACACAAAAAATAAGCACGCACATAACAAAAATACACGGAGACTCGGGCCCTATTAATTGTTCGTAATACATTAAGGTAGGGCTTTGCACGAAAATAGCTACCATGGCATAACCCATCAGGTGCCACAATAACAAGTATTTCTTTCCCGATCTTAAAAAGATGAGCCACGCGCCAATAAGAAATGCCGCACCCAAAAGTGATAGCGTCTGCTGCGCTATAACCGTGTATTTGAGGCCGTAATCTTTGGATAGGGTAAGGTATATAAACTGCAGGTATTGCATGGGGCGCTCGCCCTTATGCCATACATGGGCTAAGGCTTTAACATAGGCAGGCATTAAATAATTGCCTGAGTCGCCGTTTAAAAATGCAATGGGCGCTATTTGCAACCGGTACCAGATGCCAAGCGCAATTAATGCCAGGTAGGGGATGATATAAAAAATATTGACGGGCCTTATACCTTTCATGTTATCGGCACGCAAAATACAGCTTTACAAAAATCCTGTTTGAGAATATTTTATGATCATCCCCGGGTCTGCCGAATTATTTCTATTCTTATCTTAACTAAGACATGAAAAAGCGGGTCTATTTTGTTGCTGTTTTTGTCTGCCTGTATTTATTGCTGGAAATAAGTCTGCGGCTGATTTTATGCCTGTCCTCGGGTGCTACTTTTTTGCATCCTTCGAGAATCATTTACCAATATTATCCTGAACTGATACCCATTCAACACGCTCAAATTTCAAACACCGATTCCACCGTGGATATTTTGATTTTGTCGTGCTCGGTACTGCATAAAGACTGGGCGGATATAGTGGATGAAATGAATAAATGCATGCAATTGCCAAAGGGCTATAACCGAATTAAAATTTACAATGCCTCGGGTATAGGGCATGGCTCACGCGATAATATGATGAAATACGCTTTACTGAAAGACAAAAAATTTGATCTCATTTTGTATTATGACGCTATCAACGATTCCAGGCTTAACAATTGCCCTGGTGAGGTTTTTAAGGATGACTATGCACATTACCAGTGGTATGATGAAATCAATCACATCATTAGCCACCGCGAGATGGATATTACTGTAATTCCGTTTTTTTTCGACTGGATAAAAATTCGGGTGAAAGCTCTTTTTGTTCGTGATGCTTATATACCGAGGCATTATTCTATGCGGCCCGAATGGCAGGTTTATGGAAACAATTTTAAAAGCGTGAAATGCTATGAGCGGAATTTAAAAGAGATTATGGCGCAGGCCCAATTGCAGCAGGCGCAATTTGTCTACCTCACATTTGCTTATTATTTACCCGCTAACTATTCGCTTCAAAAATTTGAAGACAAAACGCTGGACTATACTTTTTGCGACCATTCACGCGAAACGGAAATTTGGGGGCTTTCGCAAAATGTAGGAAGGTTTATCGATACCATCAATGCAGGCAGTAAGGAATGGGTAAGCGTTTCACCCAATGCGAAATGGATAGACCTGCAGGCGCAATTTCCTAAAAACGGAAGTTACTTTGCCGACGTTTGCCATTTTAGTCCCAAAGGCATACATGAGTTTGCCAGCATAGCCTGCAAAGAACTCGATTCGGTTGTTTATGCCAGGTAGGGCCCCGCTACAAAGTCAACCTTGTAAATTCCAAATAAGACCGTAAATAAGCGCAGCCGGCTTTACTTCTTAGCCAAAGCAATTTATATTACAGTTGCTATGGCTAAGATTTTGAAACATGTTTTACTGTTATGTGCAAGCGCCATGTTATGCCTTACAACATTTGCCGCCCGGGTAAGTGTGGTAGCCGCTCAAAACACCGCCCTCAACTTTTACAAAGTTACTTCGGGTTATAGCGGAAAAAATGCGCTTAATGCCTCATTAAAGCTTACCCGCAGCGAAACTGATGGCACCATCGATTTTTATGTGTTCGATATCAGCCCGGGAAAGGGATTTGTAATTGTTTCGGCTGACGACCAGGTGGCTCCGGTGATTGCTTATTCCACAGAATCTAACTTTAACATTAGTACCAAAGGAAAGGGAGTTCAAAACTGGATGAACAATGCTGCAGCGCATATTTACCGGGGTATTCAGCGACATACTATCGCAAACGCCGCCATTACCGAACAATGGAGTGCTTATAAGCAGGGCAGAAAACCTGCAACTATTAAAAGCGCCGGCGTTGCACCACTTTTAACCACCCTTTGGGACCAGGAGCCTTTTTACAACCAGTTATGTCCTTATAATAACGCCGACCAGATGCGCGCGGTTACCGGTTGCGCGGCCACAGCCATGGCCCAGATTATGAAGTACTGGAATTACCCGGCACAGGGAACCGGCTCGTACGGATATTATGACGGGGCTCCGGTTTATCCATTTACTTATGGCGATCAGTACGCCAATTTTGGCGCCACCACCTATAACTGGGCTGCCATGCCCAATAGTATTGATACCACTAACCTGGCGGTGGCCACCCTGATGTATCATTGCGGTGTAGCGGTAGGCATGAGTTACGGCGACGATAACCAGGGAGGCAGCGGCACCTATGTGTTGAGTTCGGAGACCGCCAGCTGGAGGCATTCGGTGCAGATGGCTTACACCACCTATTTTGGTTATAACCCCAATACATTAATGGGTGTGCAGGAGGCCAACTACAGCGCCACGGCCTGGGTTAGCCTGTTGGAAAACGAATTAAATGCCGGGCACCCTGTACAATATGAAGGGCTGGATACAACGGAAGGTGGTCACACCTGGGTTTGCGATGGCTATGATGAAAACGACATGCTGCACATGAACTGGGGCTGGAGCGGTTTTGATAATGGCTATTTCAGCGTTTCGTCGTTAACTGCCGATGGGTATAATTTCAGCAACAATGAAGCAGCCTTAATTGGTATTGAACCTATTTCTGATTTAACTGTAACTGCCGGTGCTACCAACGCCACTATTTGTACAGGTGGAAGTACCACCCTCATAGCTCAGGGTTCAGGCAACGTAAGTTATTTATGGACTCCCGCAACCGGCTTAAGTTGTGCCACCTGCGCTACTACAATTGCAAGCCCGGATACGACTACCACCTATACTGTGACTATAGACAGCGCCGGGTTATCGGCCACCAGTCAGGTAACAGTAAGTGTAAATAACCTGCATATGGATAATATGCAGACCAATAATGTTAGTTGTTTTAATGGCACCAATGGTGAAGCAAGGGTAAAGGTAGCCGGCGGAAACCCCGGTTATACTTATATGTGGAATAACGGAAGTGCCATGGCTGCTGTGCTTAACCTATCGGCAGGTAACTACTCAGTAACGGTTAATGATGCCACCGGTTGTAGCATTATCGCCGTTGCTAACATAACACAACCCGATTCGCTGACAGCCACTATACAGCCTGTCAATGCTTCGTGTTCGCTTGCTAATGCCTCTTTAAATGTTATTGTTATTGGCGGTACGCCATTATACACCTACCATTGGGATGGTGGTGAACAGGACTCTGTAATTCCGTCCGTACAGGCCGGGGTATATTCCGTTACTGCTACCGACTCGCGGGCTTGTACTGTGGCTGCTTCTTTTAATTTGGTTCAGCCCTTATCTATGGATGTTTCTATTATAACTTCTAATACCACTTGTTCATTAGTATACGGTAAAGCCATCGCAAATGTTACAGGCGGCCATAAAAATTTTTCGTTTCAATGGAACACCGGCGAAAACACTTCTTTTATAACCCAACTTTCCGCCAGTACCTATGCTGTAACAGTTACCGATTCTTTGGGTTGCGCCTCTTCGGCCTCTGTTTTTATTTCTCAACCCGATACAATGAACGTTTCTATTGCTTCCTCTAATGCAGCAGATAATAAAGTATACGGTAACGCCATTGTAAATGTTACAGGCGGAACGCCACAATATTCATATTTATGGAATACAGGCGATACTACCGGGGCCATTGCCTATTCTGCGGCAGGTGTTTACTCGGTAACTATTACTGATAGCAAGGGATGCGCCCAGGTAGCTTCCACGGAAATAAGTGAAGCGGCGGGAGTTACCGGGGTAAGCAATAACCTCAACTTTGGGGTTTATCCTAATCCTGCTGTTGACCAAACCACCATTCGTTTAGGCGAACCGGGCGAAAACACTACTGTTGAGCTAAAGAATATGCTGGGGCAAACCTTGTTGTCGACAAAAACAACAGATGAAACCCAACTAGACCTTTCCTCCCTCGCCAGCGGCACTTACCTGGTGGAATTAACCCGTGGGCAGCTAACTACGGTGAAAGAGTTGGTAAAGAAGTAGATTATATTCATAATTTATTGGTTGCTAAGCCTTTGCTAATCATCTTATTTCTAACCCTGTTCGATTACCTGATTTTAGCACTTGTTCACTATCTTTACGTGCTGAAAATGACACTAAAACCCTTAAAAAACCCATTAATAACTATTTTAATGAAAAAGCATTTTTTACCAGTTATATGCGCCCTGCTTTTATCTTCTGTAAGCACATTTGCTGCCGATGTTATCCTGCAGGATGCACAGTCGACAGCCGTTAACTTTTTTAAAGTGACCCTGGGCAGCCAGGCGCCCAGAACGCTTACTCCTTCTTTGGTTTATACCCGCACTGAAACAGACGGAACGGTTGACTTTTATGTTTTTGAAATGAACGAGGTGAAAGGATTTGTTATTCTTTCGGCTACTGATAATGATGAGCCTGTTATAGGTTATTCTACCGAATCGCGTTTTCCTACTGACTTTTCAAAAATCGGTTTGAATGAGTGGCTTGGTCGTTGGAGCACAGAACTGCATTACGTGAAGCAGCACAATGTAATAGCCTCTCCGCTGGCTTCGGCACATTGGGCGGCTTACAGGCAAGGTGTAGCCCCCGCAGCGGTAAAGTCGGGTTCGGTAACGCCTTTTTGTCCTACCACGTGGGACCAAAATACCGAGTATCAAACGGGCCCTAACCTTTACAATAACTTCTGCCCAGGTGGCAGCGGCACTAACCAGGCTGTTACCGGTTGCGTAGCCACGGCTATGGCACAGATTATGAGATACTGGAATTACCCTCCGGTAGGAACCCTTTCATATTCATATGACGATGCCACCATGTATGGGTATCAGGAAAACTATGGGACCTTATCCGCCAATTTCGCTGATTCTACTTTCGATTGGGCGAACATGCCGGCAATGCTTACCAATACGTCCAGCACGGTACAAATTAATGCTATTGGACGGCTTATGTCGTGCGCCGGTATCTCGGTAGGTATGGATTATTCGCCTAACGGTAGTGGGGCCATTGTTTTAACTGCTGAAGCTCAAGGCGGCCCTTCGGCGCAAAACTCGTACGTTCAGTACTTCAAGTATCAAAATATAATTAATGGCATTGGTCTTTCGGGAACCGGTAGCGGAGCCAACCAGTCTTTTACAAATGCAGCATTTATTGATTCTATTGAGGCTGATTTGAACGCAGGACATTTGGTGCAGGTTGAAGGAACCGACCAAACAAACGGCGGCCATACCTGGGTATGCGATGGCTACAATACCAGCAACCAGTTTCACATGAACTGGGGATGGAGTGGTTACGCCGATGGTTACTTTGCCGTTACCAGCCTGAACCCGAACGATGGCGAACAGCTTGATTTTACCCAGGATATCGGGGTGTTGTTGCATATCATTCCGCCAACTACCAATACCTTTGCCGTGCTGGCACAGGCGCAGGTTTCAGCAGTTTGCCCGGGCACTTCAACCCAGTTAACCGCTACAACCCATACCGGTGCAACCTATAGCTGGAGTCCAACTACAAATCTGAGCAATGCCCATATTTCGAACCCCGTAGCTACGCCTACGGCAACAACTACCTATACTGTAACAGCAGATAGCGCCGGTGTTATTGCCACCAGTTCAGTAACCATTACCGTGCATACTGCACCAACCGTAACTATACCTACTGTAACTGAGGTAGCTTGTTATGGTGTTGCCGACGGCTCGGCAACAGCCACCGCTTCGGGTACTTCGGGATACCACTACGACTGGAGCAACGGGCAAACTACCGCTACTGCCAGCAACCTGGTTGCCGGTACCTACACGGTTACTGTTAGCGATGTTAACAGCTGCACCTCAACTGCCAGCAAAACCATTACCCAACCGGCAACGGCCTTATCTGTTTCAGCAGGTAACGTTACCAATGCCACCTGTGGACAATCGAATGGCAGCATTACGGCTACTGCCAGCGGTGGTACCAGCACTTATAAATATGCGTGGAGCAACGGTGCAACTACGGCAACTATCTCAAATCTGCCAGGAGCCACCTATACGTTAACTGTTACCGATGCACACAGTTGTACTTCTACCGTTTCGGCAACCGTTACAAGTTCGGGCTCGCTTCATCTTACAACCACAAGTAGCGCCGTTACCTGCTATGGAACCTCAACCGGTAGCGCCGGTGCTACGGTTACAGGTAGCAGCGGCTCAGTAAGTTATCACTGGAGCAATGGCGCTACTACAGCCGCTATACAAAACCTTACGGCCGCTACTTACAGCGTAACTATTAGCGACGGCAGCGGATGTTCAGCCACTTCATCCGATATAATTAGCCAGCCTGCCGCGCTTGATGTATCGGCCACCTCCACCAATGCAGGATGTGGTAACGCCGATAACGGCAGCGCTTCAGTAACTGTAAGCGGCGGTACCTCGGCTTATACTTATCACTGGAGCAATGGCAGCACTGCTTTCAATATTACCGGTGTTGTAGCCGGCAGCTATGAAGTTACAGTAACCGATGCTAATCGTTGCTCGGCCACTGCAGCCACTGTAATATCGTCGGCAAGTTCGATTGATTTGACTGCTACATCTACCAATGTAAACTGCTACGGCAGCTTAACCGGTAGCGCAACTGCTAATGTTACCGGCGCCACCGGTATTGTGGTTTATACCTGGAGCAACGGGGAAACCACATCGGCTATAACCGATGTTGCTGCCGGCACTTACGCTATAACGGTAAGCGATGCTAACCATTGCACCGCCAGCACCAACGTATCGGTAACACAGCCTAACCAAATGCAGGTTACCACCTCAAGCACCGAGGCTACAGGCACCCAGGATAACGGTTCTGCAACGGTTACCGGTGTAACGGGCGGAGTTGAACCTTACACATATTACTGGAGCAACAGCGGCACGACCCAAACCATTAATAATATAGCACCGGGCAACTACACCGTTACTATTACCGATGCACACGGTTGCGTGCAAACCGCATCCGATTTTGTCAATGTTTCTACCGGTATCAATACCGTTAGCAACGCCATTGCATTTAGCGTTTACCCGAACCCCGCCGGCAAATATGTTTTAGTGCAACTGGATGAGTTGAATAGTTCGACTACCCTGAATGTAAGAAACATGCTGGGCCAAACCATTATTTCGCAACTGGTAAACAACCGCCAGACACAGCTTGATTTAAGCACCCTGGCGGATGGCGTTTATTTGGTTGAGTTAAGACAAGACGAAAAGGCCTCAGTTAAGCAACTGGTGGTGGTGAAGTAAACCCGGCGCTAGTTAGGATATAAAAAAAGAGGATGGCAAATGTCATCCTCTTTTTTTGTATTGTTATTGAGAGCGAATGCTTTTGAAGAAATTCGGGAGATCCTTTCAGGGTTGAATTTGGAAGGGTTCGCTTTCCGTGAATTTCTTTCCACCCCGGTCAAACAAATTTTTGAATTATCATTTTATTTGACTACCTTAGCCACGGAAATAATGATATGAACGTGCCTGATTACGAATTTTGGGGAATTGATAAAGGTTATGGAACGCCGGCGGTTGAAAAATACGCGTGCGACGAGGCGGCTAACCAAAGAAACGGAAATACCCGGTCTGCAAAAAGCGCTACCGAAAACTACCGCTTGGAGTTGATTGTAGGAGGGCCCGAAAATGCGGGAAAGTACGTGCCTGGTTTGCGGATAATTACGCAAATCGATACCCCGACGGATTCAAAACAGGTATCGAAAAGGTTCTATTGGTATCGATTAGTACCAAAAGGTATCGGTGTCATTCTGTCCATGTTAAGGTTGGGTATTTGCGAAAAGGCTTAGCATTCCTTAACATTCCTTAGCATTCCTTAGCATGACTTAGCATTTCTTAGCATGCGGTAATTGCCAAAATGGCAAAGGTATGGCTAGTTAGGTTAAACAATGGGGTAATTGTGGATGCGTATAAAAATGAACGATGGGTTTAAAAATACTAATGGTTTGCCTGGGTAATATTTGCCGTTCGCCTATGGCGCATGGCTTGCTGCAGCAGAAGGCCGGTTTTTTGGGGTTGGACTGGGATATTGATTCGGCCGGGGTAAGCGGTTATCACGAGGGCGAGCTACCCGACCGGCGGGCTATTGCCTGCATGAAGCGCCATGGTATAGACATTACTTACCAGCGCTCGAGGCCTATTTTGTATGAAGATTTATTTTATTACGACTATATTTTTGTGATGGACAGGCAGAACCTGCGCGATGTAAGCCAGATGGCAAAAACCAATACCGATGAAGCTAAAATATCGCTTATTATGAGCCTGGTAAACGAGCAACATCCGGCTGAAGTGCCTGACCCGTATTACGGCCCCGGCGACAGTGGTTTTGAACTGGTTTACAAAATGCTGGATGAGGCTACCGATAAGCTGATTGAAAAATATAACCCCAAAGCGTAAGTATTTTGTCTGTTAAACTTCTTTGTAAATTGCGCCAATGTCTGAAATAAAGAAAATAAAACCGGCCTTAAGTAAAGGCACCCGCGATTTTTTGCCCGGTGAAGTGGCCAAACGCAATTACATTTTTGATACGATTAAAAGTGTTTTCCGCAAATACGGATTTGAGGAAATTGAAACACCGGCCATTGAGCGTATGGAAACCTTAACCGGTAAGTATGGTGAGGAAGGAGATAAGTTATTGTTTAAAATTTTGAACAGCGGCGACTTTTTAAAAGATGTTCCCAGGGAGCAGCTTGCACAGGGAAACTGGAAAGCTATGCTTAAGTATATAGCTGACAAGGGTTTGCGGTACGACCTTACTGTTCCGCTGGCACGGTACGTGGTGCAACACCAGGAAAACCTTGCTTTTCCTTTCAAGCGTTATCATATCGGCCCGGTTTGGCGCGCCGACCGTCCGGCAAAAGGACGCTACCAGGAATTTTACCAATGCGATGCAGATGTAATTGGGAGCGACTCGCTGATAAACGAAGCTGAGTTGACTTTGATTTATGCTGAGGTATTTACAAAACTGGGTTTAGATGTGGTTATCAGGTTTAACCACCGCAAAGTAATTGAGGCGTTAATTGATGTAATTGATAAACCATTGTTTGCCGAGCTAATAGTGAGCTGCATTGATAAGCTTGATAAAATGCCGTGGGAGAAAATTGAAGCCGAATTGCATGAAGCGGGTTTGATTAAACAAGAGACAGACGCATTATACAATTCTATTGTATTAAAAGCGGATGCGTTATGGCTGGATGAGGATATCAGGGCGCATGTTGCCGGGGCCGTGGCATATAAGGAACTAAACCAGTTTCTGCAGCTGGCCGCAAATGTTTCAAATTTGTCGTATGACGGAAGGCTGGTGCGCGGACTTAACTATTACACAGGTTTGATTTGGGAAGTTGTGCTGGATAAAAATGCCCCGTCGAATGCAAACGTATCCATGGGCTCGCTGGGCGGGGGTGGCCGCTACGCCAATTTAACCGAAATGTTTGGTGCTAAAAACATGAGCGGGGTGGGCATATCGTTTGGTATTGAGCGAATTTATGATGTTATGGAAGAGCTTAATTTGTTTCCTCAAACTATCTCGGAAGGGGTAAAGGTTTTATTTGTTCCCCGCGAGCCGGAACTGGAAAACTTCAGCTTTGGGCTGGCTCAAACCCTTCGTAACCAGGGAATAGGGGCCGAGGTTTACCTGGGTAATGTTAAAAAACAAAAACATTTTGATTACGTTCAGTCTAAACAGATAAGATATATTGTAGAGGTAGGCAGCAATGAGCAGCAATCGGGCAAGTTCAGGTTACGGGATGCGCAAAGTCGTGATACTCAATCAGATATGAGTCTAAACGAGCTTGTTGAGCGAATTGTTGGCTTATAAGTCAACACTATCTGTCCCTTGTTTTTTTGCTATTGACATTATCTAATAAGGACAGTATCTTAACCTTGTTGGTTTTTATAACGAGGATCATGTAAAAATAAAGGGGTTTTTACTTTATTTTTGCGGAAATATTGGTAAATTAACCAAACGAAGTAAACCAAAGCGTTGGTTTACTGTCGGAAAAGAAAGAAAACCTCCCCCGGGTTTTCGGTGAGATTGATTGCATTTTATAGTAATAAAAGTATTGGCCGATTTTATTTGTAATGAAAAAAACCATTTTGTTTTTTTTCTTATTGGTTGTAACAATTTCAGGCGCCGTTGCAAATACGCCACAAATGCGTATGGAGATATTGCTGATAGACAGTAACTCGGGGCAGGCAGCAGCTACCACGGTTATGTTCTCGGCAAATACCTCACCGCAGTATTACCCGTCGGAAGATGTGGCAATTACTTTAGACTCAGCAAGTCCATCTCCGCAAGTATACTCGCTTTCATCAGACAACGTTGCATGTAGTAGCAACTCCTATGGGCCATTCAATGCCACTACGGTTATTAAACTGGGAATGGGCACTGCCAGTCCGGGCACTTTTGTTTTTTCGGCACAACAATTTTCGGGTTTTGACCCTGCTTCAATGATTTTTTTAGAAGACCGGCAGGAACATATTTTTATTGATTTGCGCCAGTGGCAGTATTCTGTATTGATTTCCCAGGCAGGTGAAATTTCAGACAGGTTTTATTTGCATGTTACCTATCCGCCGACGCTTTCATCAAATCCGGCCAGTTGTTCGAATACCCAGGGGGTAATTGATGTAGCTGAAGACAGCAGTATAGTTTGGCGTGCAGTAAAAGTTATCGACTCGGTAGGAGCCATAGTAATGGTTGATAGCGGGGTAACGGGTAACTTTAATTTTATCGGTTTGCCGGGAGGGAACTACACGCTGGAGTTTGATTATTCCAACTATTCACCAACACAAACTATTACCGTTGAATCGCACCAGTTGATAACCGGCATGAATGTTTCGAATGACCATGACCGGGTGTATCAAAATATCCAGTTCTATACACCAGGTTCTAATGCAACCCAGTTTCAGTGGGATTTTGGTGATGGCTCAACCATTACCGGAGTTTCAAATCCTACGTACTCCTATTTATCGCCCGGTATATACACGGCCAGTGTTAACTGCACTAACATATATGGCTGTAGTGGCCACGCAGATACGCTGATGTATATAGAAACCGCCACCTCCATTGATGAAATAGATGGAAATACGGTGAAGATTATAACTGATAAGAGTTTAGTGCTGATAGAAATGGACAATGCTACCTCAGCGGAATACACTTATAACGTATACAATGTTGAAGGACAGGAAATAAAAACGGGTAGCTTAAACCAGCCCCAGGTAAGCCTTAATTTTAGCAATGAAGCCAGTGGGATATATATTATCTCCATTCGCAGCAACACATCCTCACTGAATAAAAAAGTGCTGATTACCCGCTAATCAGACATTAGGAAACAACAAATTCTTTCCTTCGTTTCTTATTTTAAAAGAAGAAATACATTTGCGGCCCAATGCATTAAATACCCTGATGAAATATGAATCCTGTTTTTACAATAACCAGCGAAAAAATAACACTGGCCGACCTGCGTAACTTTCTGGCGACCAAACCCAAGATTTCCATTGGAGAAGACGCAAAAAATAAAATTACCGCCAACCGGAAATATCTTGAAAAAAAGATAGGGGAGCCGGGCGCCCGTTATTACGGTATCAACACCGGATTCGGCGCCTTGTGCGATGTAGAAATACCGCACAACCAACTGGAGCAGCTACAGGAAAACCTGGTGATGAGCCATGCCTGCGGTATGGGCGAAGAGGTAAAGCAGGAGGTAATAAGGTTGATGGTACTGCTTAAGCTAAAGGGACTTTCGTTAGGCTATTCAGGCATTTCACTTGAAACAGTTCAGCACCTGGCCGATTTGTATAACCACGATATTTTACCGGTAGTGTGGGAGGTTGGCTCTTTAGGGGCATCGGGCGATTTGGCGCCGCTGGCTCATCTTTCACTGCCGCTATTGGGTATGGGCTCGGTTAGATATAAAGGCGAGAAGCAAGATTCGGGCACTGCTTTAAAAAATGCCGGGTTAAAACCCATTAAATTAAAAGCCAAAGAAGGGCTGGCACTGTTAAATGGCACACAGTTTATGAGCGCCTGGGGCTGTTTCTCTATTATGGAAGCAGAGCGGGTTGAAAAGCTGGCCGACCTTACTGCCGCTATTTCGGCAGATGCTTTTTATTGTCAGCTCAGTCCTTTCCATCCCGCTATTCAGCGGGTCAGGAATCACGAGGGCCAGATAGAAAGCGCGGCCAATGTGTTGAAGTTTTTAGAGGGAAGCGAAATTGCCGAAGAACCTAAAAACAATGTGCAGGACCCCTATTCTTTCCGCTGTGTGCCACAGGTACACGGAGCAGTGAAGTTTGCTATTGGCCAGGTAAAGGAAGTTTTTGAAAAGGAGATAAATGCTGTTACCGATAATCCATTAATTTTTGAAGAAGAGGACCTGATTTTAAGTGGTGGTAATTTTCATGGTGAGCCGCTGGCAATTGGATTGGACTACCTGGGCATAGCCATGAGCGAACTGGCAAGCATATCAGAGCGCAGAACTTTTCAGTTAATTTCGGGTAAACGTGGCTTGCCTAAATTTTTGGTGGAAGACTCAGGATTAAATTCCGGACTGATGATTCCTCAATATACAGCGGCAGCCATTGTTTCTATGAATAAACAACTTGCTACCCCGGCCAGTGTTGATACCATTACGTCGTCTGACGGGCAAGAGGACCACGTAAGCATGGGAGCCAACGCAGCGGTAAAAACATATAAAATAGTTTACAATATTGAAAAGGTATTGGCTATCGAATTTATGACTGCTATGCAGGCGCTTGATTTCAGAAAGCCGCTTAAGAGTTCTCCGCTGATAGAAAAAATAAGAGTGGATTATCGAAAGCTGGTACCTTATTATGATAAAGACAGGGTGTTGTATGATGACATACAGGTGACAGTTGATTTTATGCGGACGATTATGCTATAAATAATACTTCCGGATAATTTCAGTATGGTGGATATTGTGATAGACGGTGAAATAGGCCAGTTCGCGGAGCGTAAGCTTGCCAAGAATGGGATGCTGAATGCGATAGTAGTCTAATTGCTCCTCAGTCCATCGTTCATCAATGGCCTGCACCAGTTTTTCTCCTTCGGCCAGCAACTGATGGGAAAGCTTGTCGCGGTCATAATTTATTTTTTTGGGGACATACAAACCCGAGGCTTTAGCGCCGGCTGAGAGTTTTTGGCGATAGCTTTCAACTATTTCATCATAGGTTCTTGATTTGCCTTTACCTTTCCGGTATAAAAGGGCCGGCAAAAATTTGGGCAAAGTATACGCCAGTAAAGTCATTTTGGTAGCGTTAACCAGGTGGCTGATATTTTCAGCCGGCGTCCATTTGTTTTCTTTGGAGGTGTTAAACAGGTTGTCAGGTACCAAAAAAGCGGTTTTGTACAGCACTTCAAAGGTTGCATTGAGGTAGTTGATGATGGAGGGCTTTGATTTTAGCATGACTTATATTTAGTTTTCTCTCCCTGAGGTAGAGTTGATTTTATAATCGCAAGGAATTATGAAAACTGAGGTATCCCGAATAACGAATTCAGGAAGATGGTTATTAAAAACCGCAATTTTTCTTTCGGAAGTTTTTAAAATTTTAAAACTCTTCTCATCCAAATAAGAATATGCGGTAATACCGCTATAAAACATGCAATCAATTTCTTCAAACTGATTGCAATAAGCGATAACGGAGTTGGGAGGCACCAATTCATTCAACCTCTTATAGGTAGTTGTGTTATCAGCGGTGTTTTGGGCAAATTGACCCCAGTACGTTTCAGGATTTCTCCAATGGTTTCCAGCTATTTTATCAACACTTAAATTTTGCAAATAGAGCCAGGTTAAAATAATAGGCAATAACGGCATCGCAATCAATTTGTAATTTGAAACCAGAGTTAAAATATTATCAATGGCAACTCCCGCAAAAAGGAAGCACAAAGGAGCAACCGGCATTACAAATGAATCCATTTTGGTTGCTGCTGCGCTATAAAATATGTAGATGATTATTGTTGAAACCAAGAGTGATAGCATCAAAAAATTTTTTCGAAAGCGAAGGAGAATCATAAGCATGCCCAAAAGAATAACAGGATACAACATAGAATATTCTTTTCCTAACTCGTGAATATAAAACCATTTAGATCCGCCATGGCCTTGCAAGACTTCCATAAAGTGCCTTCCATTTAAGGCGTATTCAGCACGAGCCTCATTAGGATATTTTAATAAGATATAAGCTTGCCAAGGTAAGAATGTTGCCAGGGTTGCTATAACGGCTTTTGTTAATTTGGAAAGTGTAGAGGAGCAAATAAGATCTCTTTTTAATATAGCATGATAAAACCCAAATCCCGAAAATACAAGTAGACCTGGCAGCCACTTTATCAAAATTGATGCCCCGGAAAAAAATCCTGCTATTATAAGCCAAAGCTGTTTATTCGTTTTTTCGTATTCAATCCATGCCCAGAAAGAAATAATTACATAAAACATGAACGCAAGATCGTTATGCTCAAGCTCCTGCTTTCCCGCAACATGTTCCAGAATAAAATTGTTGCTTACGCTAAGTAAAGCAGCTATAAAACCCACTCTGGCATTTATCAATAGTTTACCCATTCGAAAAACAATAGGAGCTAAAAGCGAAGACATTATTGCAGAAGGCAGTCGAGCAGCAATTTCACTCGAACCAAACAACTTTATACTTAACGCCATTTGCCAAAGAAAGAGGGGTTGCTTATGTAACCATATATGATTACCGGCCCAATTGGTATAATCAAAAGGTAATAAAGGTTGGGTATAAAGCATGGGGTTGAAGGGATTGATGGACATGTGTTTTGCTACCAGACAATGAAATCGTTCATCCCAACTATTCAAAAATGGATCAAGGTGAATCAGAAAATAATTAAGCATTAAACTGCCCACAAATAGCAATAAAACCGAAAACCTTTTTTTATCAAAACAAAAAAACGATATACTTAGGGCAAAGAAGATTGAGGCCAGCAATAAGGAATGTACATGCAATATTATTGGGTTATAATGAAACAATTCCTTTATAAAATGCATTTGGCTATTGGTTTTTGTTTTTAATTAAATTCTGTTGCACAAAACCCACTCACAACATTTCCAAAGCTTTTCCCCGGTCAGTTCCCAGCTAAATTTTTTGAGTTGTACTTTCCCTTTCGCAATTAAATTATCCCTTAAATCAGTATCCGATGAAATTCTTTTCATGGCAGCTGCAATTTCTTGCACTGAAAGTGGGTTAACAAGCAACGCGGCGTCCCCTGCGGCTTCGGGCATGGAGGTGGTGTTGGAGGTAATTACTGGTACCTGGCAACTTAAGGCTTCAATAATGGGAATGCCGAAGCCTTCGAACATAGAAACATAAACCATTGCGTACGCAGCGGCTACTATGTTACATAAGTCATCGGGTGGAAGGTGGCCCAAAAACTTTGCATCTTCCTTGAATACCATTTTTTCATGCGCTTCTTCCACCTCTTCAAAATCCCAGGCCTTTCGACCTACAATAAGTAGTTTAATATCGGAATTGGTTTCGGTTTTGAATTGGTCATACGCATGGAGAAGGTTTTTTACGTTTTTACGTGGATGGATAGAACCCACGTAAACAAAGTAGTTGCAACCATTGGCGTAAGCCGCTTTTATTTTACTTTTTACACCATCGTCAACCGGTTTATAAACTGCTTTAGCGCCATTGTAAACCACATCAATTTTATCGGGAAGGATATGATACAGTTGAACAATATCGTTTTTTGAAAACTCCGAAACTGTGGCCAGGCGTTGCACTTTTTTGGCATAACGGGGCATAAAGTAGCGGTAATAACGGATAGCTAAACCATAAACATGGTCTGTAAAATGTTCGTAGGCCAAATCATGAATAACCATTACCTGCGGAACCTGGGTTCCCAGGCAGCAGTAGGCATCGGTTGAAAGAAACAAATCGGGTTTGTTTTTGGCCAGCCAGTTTTTGACAGATATTTCGAACCACCAGTACCACAAAAACGGATGCCGGGCCTGGGGAAATAAAACTACCGGCTTTACGTTTTCACCGAAAATAAATTCAGCATCATAAGGCCGGTCGAATAAAAAATGGAATTCAATTTCGGGATGAGACCGGGTAATGTGTTTCAATGCTTCAAAAGTAAACAGACCTATACCCTCAAGCTTATTTTTAATGAGAAAGCGGGTGTTGACGGCTATACTTTTTTGATAGTTCAAATCAGCAAATGTTAATTCGCAATAATACCTATTTTTAGCCCAACTACATGCGCCGGAAATTTGCCACCAACCTTATTTTTCTGTTAACGGTTAACTTGCTCATTAAACCGTACTGGATTTTTGGAATTGACCGGGTAATTCAAAATAAATTTCCGGTAGGCGTTTACGGAACCTATTTTGCGGTTTTCAATTATTCCTTTTTGCTGAGTATCATTCTCGATTTTGGTATCAACAACTTCAATAACCGGGCTATTTCGCGCGATAGGAAACGGCTGGGAGAATACCTTGTGAACCTGATGATGGTAAAAGGTGCCCTTTCCATGATCTATTTTGCGCTTACTTTTTTGTCGGCTCTCCTTACCGGGTTTGGTGAGTTACAAATGAAAATGTTGTTCTTCCTGGCGCTTAATCAGGTGCTTCTTTCGGCTATTCTCTATTTCAGGTCGAACATAGCAGCCTTGCAGTTGTTCAAAACCGATTCAGTTATTTCGACGCTCGACAGGCTTCTGGCGATTGTGTTTTGCCTTGCGCTACTTTACCTGCCGGCATTTAAAGATTCGTTCAATATCATGTGGTTTATTTATGCGCAAACCATTGCGCTGCTTATTACTGCCGTTATAGCTTTTTTGGTCATTCTTGGAAAATCGAAAATTGAATTAAACATCTGGAAAGGTAAGTTCACAAAAATGATTCTGCTGAAGTCGGCTCCGTTTGCCATGCTGGCTTTACTGATGGGAATTTACTACCGCATTGACGCAGTGATGATTGACCGCATGTTGCCCAATGGCAAGGAACAAAATGACATGTACGCCGCGTCATTTAGATTATTAGATGCTGTTAATCAGTTCGGCTACCTGTTTGCCACCTTACTACTACCCTTGTTTGCCGGCATGATAAGGCGAAATGAAAATCTAAAACAACTGGTAAAGTTTAGTTCGGAACTGTTGTTTGTTATAGCTTTTATAACCGCGGCCGACTGTTATTTTTTTAGCAGCGAAATGATGCATTTGTTGTATCCGGTGAAGGCCAACGGGCAGTGGGCGCAAATATTCGGTTGGCTTATGTGCACGTTTATACCGATGAGCAGCATTTATGTTTTTGGCACATTATTAACCGCACAGGGAAATTTGAAGGTGCTTAATTTTATTGCTTTAGGGGGCATGGTGCTTAACATTAGTCTTAATCTTTACCTCATTCCTCATTATGGTGCTTTAGGGGCAACCATAGCCACATTAATAACGCAGCTTTTAGCAGCACTGGCGCATATGGTTGTGGCTAACCGGGCTTTCGGCTTTGAATATGAAAGCAGGGATTTAATGAAGCTGGCAGGCTTTTCAGTATTAAGTTCTGTAGCCCTTTTTCTGATAAAAATGATGCCATTGGATTGGCGGTTAAGCCTGGTTTTGGCATCGGGAGTCTGTTGCTTAATTGCCGCCGGTACCCGGTTAGTGCCAATTTCGGAATTTTTGACCATGCTGCGGCCCAAAGCCACTTCATAAATTATTTTACTTTTGCGCGCCCCTTGGCACAAACAGCAAGCATTAAAAGTTAAAACATGGATAAAGAATTTAATCTTATCGCAGCACTCAGAATTGTTTTGAAATGGAAGACCCCCATCCTGGTACTTATCATCATTTCGGGTATAGCTGCCAGTATTGTTTCAATATGGGTTATGGACGAGTATTTTCTTTCATCCTCCACCTTTTATCCCACCAACCAATATGTTAACGACCGCTCGCTGATGTTTAACACCCAATCGGGTGCTGCGGTTGAATATTTTGGCAATAAAAGTGATGTGAACCGGGTGTTGACTATTGCCAACTCAGAGCCATTGATGGATTACATCATTGACTCTTTCAAGCTGGTATCGCATTATAAAATCGATACCACTGCTAAGTACTGGAAAACCAAGGTGAAGAAGAAGTTTGATAAGAATTACGAGGCTATTAAAACCGAACATGATGCGGTAGCTGTTTCGATTTTTGATACGGACCCTAAACTGGCAGCTGCCATGGTAAACGCTGTGGTTGATAAAGTGGACGAGTTGAACAAGTACTTTATTAATGAATCGAGAAGGAAGCAATACGACCAACTCGCCGCTCAGATAGTTGAACAGCAAAAAAGCGTTAACGGTTATGTCGATACCCTGGCTGCACTGGCGGGTCAATATAAAATAAAGGTGAGTTCAGCATCGGGTACTGTAGTGGTTGAAGGTAACGATGTTAGGGCGGTGCAGCAATACAAAGCCTTATTATCGAAAGTGGAAAATGCTGAGCGTGAGTTGAACAACCGTATTAACATTAAAGAGCAAATGGAAATATCGATAAAAACCAGTAGCTCATCTTTATATATTGTTGAGAAAGCTGAGCCTGCTGACCGCAGGGAAAAGCCTGTGAGGTGGGTTGTAGTGGTTCTCACCATGCTTTTTACTGCAATTATCTCTTTGATAGGAGTGTTGTTGATTGAGCAAGTAAAAGATTTAAAAGCACAACTGTAGTTTGAACCGAACTATCGATAAACTCGAATTAGGCATGTTTGCTTTTTTGGGGGCTATAACCATTACTTCGGTGCTGGCCGCCCTCGGAACGGGTTTGCATTACCTGGCATTGATTCCGCTGGCTGTAATGATTGTTTACACCGGTGTTATTAATTTCAGGATACTATATTATCTGCTGTTGTTTGCTATTCCTCTTTCGATGGAATACAGTTTTTCCGATTCGTTGGGAACAGATCTGCCCGATGAACCGATGATGGTTGGTTTAATGGGCTGTACTATTTTATATCTGCTTACAAATTACAAAGCGCTTCCAACCGGTTATTTTGCCAATTTTTTAATGGTGGTTTTATTTATACATTATAGTTGGATCTTTGCGGCCGCCCTCAACTCTGTAAGTTTTGTGGTTTCCTTCAAACAGTTTTTGGCTAAAACCTGGTACATCACCACGTTTGGCGTACTTACTGCAGTAATTATACGCTCAAAGAATGATTTAAAAACGGCATTTTGGTGCATTTATATTCCACTCACTTTACTCATTTTACAGGTCATGGTGAGGCATGCCTTGTTTCATTTTTCGTTTGAAGATATTAATAAGGCCATGTATCCGTTTTTTCGTAATCACGTTAATTACGCTGCTATAATATCGGTGTTTTTTCCTTTTCTGTTATTGGCCAGAACATGGTACGCACGTGGAAGTTTTAAACTAAGACTGCTTAATTTTTCTGTTTTGCTATACATCGTGGCCATCTATTTTTCCTATACCCGCACCTGCTATATGGCGCTGCTGCTTGTTTATCCTTTTTACCTGGTTGTAAAACATAAATGGATGAAACAAACACTGTTGGTTTTAATACTGGGGGTTACATTATTTCTGGTTCATTTATTCCAGCAAAATAATTTTCTGAAATACGCCCCTAATTTTGAGGAGACTATTTACCACGACGATTTCGGAAGCCACCTGTCATCTACATTTGAAGGAAAGGATGTATCGAGTATGGAGCGTGTTTACCGTTGGGTTGCCGCCACACGCATGTTTAAAGAGCATCCATGGATGGGCTTTGGCCCGGGCAATTTTTATCCTAATTATCAGCACTACACTTTGTCGGATTTTGAAACCTACGTAAGCGATAACCCCGAACGCTCCACGGCGCACGACTATTTTTTATTGTTGCTGGTAGAACAGGGAACTATTGGCCTGGCTATCTTCCTTTTTTTAACCTTTGCCATTTTTGTTTACGGCGAAAGGCTTTACCATAAAATGGTAAGTGCAGAAGATAAGAGAATAGTGCTTACACTGCTGATGGTTATTGCCATGGTTTATGCTAATCTGCTGCTAAGCGATATGATGGAAACTGATAAGGTAGGACCTTTTTATTTTATCAGTATTGCCTTGTTAGTGGCCTGGGATATTAAGAATCGCAAATCGATATCACTTCAGGCGCAAAGTCAATAGCGTAATATCATCGTCGAAATCGGTCTCCTGTTTGTAATCAATAACATGGTCAATAAGCTGGGTATTAAAATCCGGCAATGCCAGCAAATGATGGTCGTGAAGATATGCGACCAGACCTTCTACTTCAAACAACTTCCCCTCATTATTAGCAGCCTCTGAGAGCCCGTCTGTATAAAGTACAATCATCGAATCGGGCTCAATTTTTACCTCTCCAAAGTTTACATAAGGCAGGGTTTCGAACATACCCAGTATGGTACACCCTAAGTCGAGTAACTCTACCTGGCCCTTGCTATAAAGAATACACGGGTTATGGCCCGCATTTACATATGTAAGAATGCGTGTTTGGTAGTTATAAGTAGCAATAAAGAGCGTAATGAATTTTTCACCTTTGGTAATTTCGAGTACCTTGGTATTTAAAATATCGATAAACTGCGGCAGTGGATATTTGCGAGTTATTAAAGTGCGGAGGTTAGCCTGAAAATTAGCCATTAAAAGAGCCGCCGGAATACCCTTGCCTGAAATGTCACTAATACAAAAGGCAACTTCATTTTCTGAAATCGTTACAAAGTCGTAATAGTCACCACCAATATTTTTATGCGGTTTATAGTAAGCTGCTGCTTCTATTTTTTCATTGTTTGGTAAAGTTGAAGGCACAAGCATATTCTGCATGTCGGCGGCCAGTTTTAACTCCTTCTGCATAACCAATTGGTCTAACTGGCTTTTAAAGAGTTTTTTATTCTCGTTAGCCACGACAATGATGTTGGTAATGGTTTGGATAAACTTCAGCTTCTCTTCCTTGGTATCGCTTTGGTCTTTGCCAAACGGACCAATAAGCACATAGCCTATAGGTTCTTTTTTATGCGTAACTGGTATCAGGTATTCAAAACCTTCCAGAGCATCGTCCTTTAGAGCGGCAACCGGCACAATAAAATTAAATTTTGAAAAAGCTTCATGAACCCTGTAATTCACAATTTGCTCGGGAAGCTCACCAGGCGTAATGCACATCCAAACGTCGTCGCGCTCATTAATGAAAAGCGCAATTTTTGATACTCCTAACTGCGCGTGTAATATGTTTTCGTAAATGCGGGCCAGGGCCGTTATGGGCATGTTGTTATTAACCGCCCGGGTAATTTCGAGCAGTGAATCAATTTGCTGTTGTTTTACAGCAAGCAAACGTTCGGTTTGGCCCAAACGCTTTTTAATAAAATCAAATTCAGAAAATTGTTGGGTCGACACGAATCCAAATTAACAAGGTTATCCTTAAATGCAAACTATTACCAGTTAAAACGAAAACAAGGTGTACAATGTTACGTGCATGCTTTTTAAGGACAACTTTATTTTACCAGCCGGTCTTTCCACCTATACCGTCCGCTAAGGCTCAGGGCGCCGATAACAACTACATAAAACACGTGGAAAATTTCGGTAAAGGGTAAAAGCAACAATAAAATCATTTTACGGAAGAAGTACGTAACAGGGATGTCGAAAATGAATTCGACCAATAGCTTGCCTCCACCTGCTATGGCTACGGGCATCCAGGTCATTTCACCAGGTTGCAAAGCTGCCAGTGCTGCTATTATAATAAACAGGTTAAAAAACCAGGCAAAAATCAATACTAAGGCCACCTTCCAATCACTAAACCTTCTCGACTTTGATACCCAGCGCACCCGTTGGGCTATAAAACCGTTAAAAGTATTTTCTGGTTTGGTAAATACGCATGCCTCGAAGCTTTTTACAAAACCAATAGCGTTGGGATAATGCTCATCTATTTTGTGCATCAAAAAAATATCATCGCCCGTAGGCACTTCATGGTTGCCTTTAAAGCCTTCTACTTCTACAAAAACCTTTTTGGAGTACATGAGATTGGCCCCATTACACATGGTAGGGAATCCATTGCGGATGGTGGCACCCGTTATGCCCGCCATGTTTAGAACATCCAACTGCTGAAACCAGGCCAGGGGATTGCTTGTCGGCTTTATTGCTACCGGGCCTGTAACCAGTTTATAGCTATTGGCTACGTAATAATTAGTCATGCTACGCAGCCATAATTCATTCATCAGACAATCGCCGTCGGTAGTTAAAATGAGTGAGCCGCGGGCGTTTTTTACACCCAGCGCTATGGCTTTTTTCTTGTTCGGTGTGTACTCGCCGGGCTTACCCAGATACTGCTGTAAATCCAGTACCAACAAATTGCGTTGATTTACTTCGCGGGCGATAGCCAATGAATTGTCGGTGGAGTAATCGTCAATCACAATTACTTCAAAAAGGTGTTGAGGGTATTGCTGTTTAAAAATGGCCTCCAAGCAGGCTTTTATATTCGCCTCTTCGTTGCGCACCGGTATAATTACCGAAACGAAAGGTAAATTATTGTCGCCTGCGCTTGTACTATCTGCAATTTTTTTAAGCCGTAACCAGCCAATAAAAAAGTACAGCACCATAACCAGGTACAGCGATGAAAAAACTATAGCAATATGCAGCAAGGGCTCATCATAAGCATGGGCGAATTTGGGTATTAGCTGACGAGTGCCCGAAGTGAAATACTAACAGCATAATGGGGAAAGATTAAGTGTTTTCCGAAAATAGTTTCGGGCCTGCACCTGGGGCTCGAAATACAAAATATGAACATACCATTAACCAATCGTCAAAGTTGGGTGCATTTTTTATCTTCGCACGAATTTTTCGAGGACATACCCTAACTGCCCATGCCACGCGACACCTCCATCAACTCGGTCCTAATTATCGGTAGCGGACCCATTATTATCGGACAAGCCTGTGAATTTGATTATTCGGGCTCGCAAGCTGCCCGTAGCTTAAGGGAGGAGGGGATAGAGGTGACACTGTTGAATTCCAATCCCGCCACCATTATGACCGACCCGGTGGTTGCCGATAACGTTTATTTAATGCCCATTACGATTGATTCAATCGTTAAAATTTTAGAAGAACGGAAAATAGATGCCGTTTTACCTACCATGGGTGGACAAACAGCTTTGAACCTATGCATGGAAGCTTACGAGTTAGGTCTTTGGGAGAAATTTGGAGTAAGGGTATTAGGAGCGGACTTTAAGGCGATTGAAACCACCGAAAACCGCGAGGCTTTCCGAAAGTTTATGGTGGAGTTGGGTATACAGGTAGCTCCTTCGTTCGTAGCCAATTCGTTTCTGGAAGGAAAAGAAGCCGCTCAAAAAATCGGCTATCCACTGGTAATTCGTCCATCGTATACACTTGGTGGCTCTGGTGGCTCTTTTGTTCACACTAAAGAGGAGTTTGATGAAAAACTGCAACGCGGGCTTTCTGCTTCTCCAACGCACGAGGTATTGATTGAAAAAGCAGTACTCGGATGGAAGGAATATGAGCTGGAAGTAATGCGCGACATGAATGACAATTTTGTTGTGATATGCACGGTCGAGAATTTCGACCCTATGGGTATCCATACCGGCGATTCGATTACGGTAGCCCCGGCTATGACCCTGAGTGATACATCATACCAAAGAATGCGGGAGTATGCCAAGGACATGATTCAGAAAATAGGAACCTTTGCCGGTGGATGTAACGTGCAGTTTGCCATTGACCCCGTAACAGAGGACATTATTTCGGTAGAGATGAACCCAAGGGTTTCGCGTTCTTCGGCTCTTGCCTCCAAGGCTACAGGTTATCCTATTGCTAAAATCGCCGCCAAACTGGCCATTGGTTACACGCTGGATGAATTGAAAAACCAGATCACCGGTACCACCTCGGCCTTCTTTGAACCTGCGTTGGACTATGTGATTGTAAAAATACCGCGGTGGAATTTCGATAAGTTCCAGGGCTGCGACGACACTCTAGGCTTACAAATGAAAGCGGTAGGCGAAGTAATGGCGATTGGCAGAAGTTTCCAGGAGGCTTTGCAAAAGGCCTGTCAATCGCTGGAAAACAACCGGATTGGGTTGGGAGCTGATGGAAAAACCTGGGTGAGCACGGATGACATGCTGCAAGGCATTAAAACACCATCATGGGACAGAATTTTCCGCATTTACGATGCCCTTAAACTTGGTGTACCTTTAAAAACCATACAGGATATTACCCGCATTGACCCCTGGTTTTTGAACCAGATTATGGAGCTGGTAGAAACCGAAAGGAAGACGAAGAAAATGCATTTGAAGGATATAGACTTTGATTCGATGCTGGATTTGAAGGAAAAAGGATACAGCGATTTGCAGATTGCCTATATGACGCAAAGCAGCGAAGACGATGTTTATTTCTATCGCACCAAAGAATTAAATATTCGCCGGGTTTATAAACTGGTTGATACCTGTGCAGCGGAGTTTGAGGCAAAAACTCCCTATTACTATTCAACATTTGAAGCCTCAGGAAAAGGCACAGAAATTCCTGCTTCGGAGAGCAATGTGACCAAGAAGAAAAAAGTGATAGTTCTGGGTAGCGGTCCTAACCGTATAGGCCAGGGTATAGAGTTTGATTACTGCTGTGTGCACGGAGTGCTTGCCATTAGAGAGGCGGGCTTTGAGGCCATTATGATGAACTGTAACCCCGAAACAGTTTCAACGGATCCTGACATAGCCGATAAACTATACTTTGAGCCCGTGTTTTGGGAGCACCTGCGCGAGCTGATTGAGTACGAAAAGCCGATGGGCGTGATTGTTCAGTTGGGTGGACAAACGGCATTGAAACTTTCTAAAAACCTGCACGATACCGGTATTCCGATTATTGGTTCATCATACGATGCCATGGATATTGCCGAAGACCGCGAGCGCTTTTCGGATATGCTTAAACACCTGGGTGTTCCTTATCCCGAATATGGAGCTGCCAAAAATGCAGAGGAAGCATTGGAGGTTGCGCATAGGGTGGGCTATCCGGTATTGGTTAGGCCCAGCTATGTGTTAGGTGGACAAAGAATGCGTATCGTAATTAATGATGAAGATCTGACCAAAGCGGTAGTGAAAATCCTCAAATTTTTCCCCGATAACAATATATTGGTAGACCATTTCCTTGACCGGGCGGAAGAGGCTGAGGTGGATGCCATATATGATGGAGAGCAGGTAGAAATTATGGGCATTATGGAGCACATTGAACCGGCCGGTATACACAGTGGCGACTCCAATGCCGTGCTTCCTCCTTACAATCTTTCCGAAAATGTGATTTCGCAAATGCGGGAGTACACCGAAAAGATTGCCCGTGCACTTGATATACGCGGATTGATTAACATACAGTTTGCCATTAAACATGGACAGGTGTACGTCATTGAAGCTAATCCGCGCGCCAGCCGTACTACGCCTTTTATTTGCAAAGCTTACAACATTCCTTATCTCAATTACGCCACCAAAGTTATGTTGGGCGTTAATAAGCTAAAAGACTTTACCTATTACAAACGCTTGTTGGGGTACGCTATAAAAGAACCGGTTTTCAGTTTCGACAAGTTTCCTGGTGTAAGCCGTGAGCTGGGGCCTGAAATGAAGTCGACTGGTGAGGCCATACGTTTTATTAAGGATTTATATGATCCTACTTTCAGAGAGTTGTTTAAAAAGAAGAGCATGTACTTGTCGAAATAGGGTTACTGGGCATTAAAAAAATCCCAGATAATCTTTGGCGCATTGATATCCTTGTTCACATTGCCTAAACTTTTAGGCCAGAGTGAAAACCCGGGATTAGGTATAACATGACCACCATTGATAATTTTTACCAGCACCACCTGTTTTCCTGTGGAGGAACTTTTATACAAATCCTCCAAAACGATGGAGTTGTCAGAGGCATCAACATTAGGAAAATTGATGCTGGTGTGGACGCTGTCGCAGCTATCGTTGTTCATCCAATATTGGATAGTTTCATCTGTTGAACGAACGGCACCACGCTTTTGACCATCGCCTACTATTACTTCGCCACCATTAAATGGATTGATAGGATCGGTAGTTCCATTCATCACTAACACCGAAACAGGAAGATGAGCCTCATAGCAGTCGTCGTTTTCAACTACCGGTAAACTGGCAGAAATGGCTGCGATGCCTCTGAACCACTGCGGCTTTTCTTTTGCAAGTTTGTAACACATATGCCCACCGTTACTATGACCAACAGCGAAAACACGGGTAGTATCGATGTGATAATGGATCTGAAAATACCGTATCATTTTTCCAAAAAAATCAACGTCATCGATATTCTCTTTTTTGGAGTCATAGGTCGCCACTTTGCGGCAGTCATTCCAATATTTATGATAGCCGGCGGGATAAACAATGATGGCATCTTTAGTTGAGTCAGAAAAGTAATCAAACTGGTGCCCTGTGCTAAGTTGAGCAATGGTTGGTGTACCACTGGAGCCATGCAACACAAAGATAAGTTTTGGGTTTTGCGAAACATCATTGGGCACATGAAAGTAAAAGTCGCGGGTAAGATTACCGGTGTTAACAACCCCGCTTTTTAACCCGTTGAAGGGATTAAATTGAAAAATGTAAGCGGCGAGGATGGTAACCGACACAAGTAATACCAAAGTTCCAAGCAATACTTTCTTCATTAAACGTGTTTTTTTTCGAAACTAGGCTATAATTTTATTAACTTAACTTAGGTTTCGGTGTGTGACAAAATATCAGTGTCATTTCCCGGTGACACTTGAGGCCGGCATATTTAAACAACAGCACCATCACACTTTAAATGTTTCCATGTGGTTTCAATCCCGGAAACTTCATTTTTAGACCCTCCATGGTTTCAACCACCTTTTGGGCTATCAGATATTCTTTATACCAGTTTTGATCCGATGGAATAATATGCCAAGGGATAACTGAGCAGTTTTCGAAAGCACTTTCGTATGCCTTTATATATTGGTTCCAATACCCGCGCTCTTTAATATCATCCTCATTGTACTTCCACATTTTTGTCTTGTCGTTCATTCGTTCATTCAGGCGCACCAATTGCTCTTCTTTGCTTATGTGGAGATAGAATTTTAAAACCTGAACACCGGCTTCAGCCAAAAGCTTTTCAAAATTATTGATATGGTCGAAACGTTGTTGAATGGTTTTTTCGTTCACCCAGCTATGCACTCGCTGTATTAAAACATCTTCATAATGTGATCGGTTAAAGATGTGAATCATTCCTTTCTCAGGTGTGTATTTATGTATACGCCATAAAAAGTCGTGTTTCATTTCAAGTTCGGTGGGCGCCTTAAAGGATACCACACGGCAACCCATGGGATTTACTACTTCAAATACGTACCTGATAGCCCCATCTTTACCAGAAGCATCCATGCCTTGTAATATAACCAGAACCGCATGTTTACTTTCGGCAAACATCAGGTTTTGAAGCTCTTCCAACTTGAATTTCAGCCGCTGCGTTTCCTTTTTAATCGTTTCTTTATTGGCTTTTTCAGGCGCCCTGGTGCTTATATTCTTGAGCTTTATTTTTGTCATAATCTATCCATATTAAGATACCAAGATATACAAAACAACCGACTCCCCCGACTTTATCCAGCAAATATTTTGACACTAAATTTATTTGACTATCTTTGAAAAACAGACCATAGAAGATATGAAAGGAAGGGGACAACATTAAAAGGGTAATTCTTTTTTGGGAAACGGATTCATTTAAAGCTAATTTGTTAAAGAATGAAAGCAATTTACATAATAAAGCACGGCGCCGCCGAAGAGTCGTTTGAATTTAGGGATGTTCCAAAACCTGAACCGAAAGCCGGAGAAGTTCTGGTCAAAGTAGAAGGCTTTGGGCTAAACTTTGCTGATGTAATGGCGCGTAAGGGTATGTATAAAGATGCTCCGCCGTTGCCCAGCCTGATTGGTTACGATGTATGCGGAACCATAGAGCAATTAGGCACTGGTGTAAGTGAGGTGGCGCTTGGAGACCGCGTAACCGCCATGACCCGTTTTGGGGGATACGCCGAATATGCAGTAACAGATGCCCGGGCTATATCTAAAATCCCTGATAGTTTTAGTGCGCAGGTGGCTACAGCACTTACCACGCAGTATTGCACGGCATACTATTGTGCGGCTGAAATGGTGAATCTTTTTCTCGGCGATCGGGTAGTTATCCATTCTGCCGCCGGCGGGGTTGGCACCGGTTTGCTACAATATGCAAAGTACAAGGGTTGCGAAATATTTGCCACCACCGGTAGCGACTCAAAGGTAGATTTACTAAAACAACTAGGTGCCGACCATGTAATTAATACTGCAAAAACTGCGTTTGATGATTTTATTACACATACCACCAAAGGGGATGGGGCAGATGTGATATTTGATGCCGTGGGTGCAGATTTTATAAGAAAGGGTATTAAAATACTGGCACCAGGGGGAAGAATAGTTTGTTACGGCGCGGCACAAATGAGCGATTCCAGCAATGTATTTTTTCAGTTAAGTAAGGCCATCCAGTTCGGCATTTACCATCCCGCCATTTTTATGATGAGCTCAAAGAGTCTGATAGGCGTAAATATGTTGAAAATAGCTGATGGAAAACCTTTGGTGATGAAACGTTGTCTGCAGCATGTAGTACGACTTGTGGAAGAGGGCATATTTAAACCGCAGGGCGGCAAAACCTTTAAAGCGTC
>Ga0364881_10218_pt1 | contig 33187 bp, 38 predicted proteins | sample ExccelJu500001D4_5_FD_206923 | JGI IMG/M metagenome (GOLD analysis project Ga0364881, IMG submission 206923) | Enriched cells from Trout Bog Lake Hypolimnion, Wisconsin, USA - BchlTB.July30.5000.01.D4 | ecosystem: Environmental > Aquatic > Freshwater > Lake > Hypolimnion/Profundal zone | place...
TTCGTCGGTGTGTTCGTGGCGGTGTTAGTTAGCGTTTGAGTAATCGTATTGGTCGGAGTATTCGTTGGCGTTTTAGTCAGTGTTTCAGTAATCGTGTTCGTCGGAGTGTTTGTTGCCGTATTGGTTAGAGTTTCAGTAATGGTGTTGGTAGTGGTTTTGGTCGGCGTTTGAGTAATAGTATAGCTAGGGGTGTTGGTCGGTGTTTGAGTAATGGTATAAGTTGGGGTCTTGGTCGGGGTATTAGTCGGTGTACCTGAAGGGGTGGCAGTAGGCGTAGCTGTGGAATTGCATGATGATACGATTTCCAACGATTGGATATCTGCCGAATGCTCCAAAGCCAAAGTATAGGTCACCGGGTAGGTTCCTGTCGCGGTGGTAGGTAAATCGTCCGCTTCAGCTTCATTGGTGGTAACCGTATTTTGTTGAAGCCAAACCTGGGTCTGTAACGAGCCTAATGTAATGGTATCAGCGCTTTCATTGACCACCAAAAAATCGGCGAGAAGATCGTTCGGTGCCTGAGTGGTGACACTAAGCCCATAAGTTGTTGAGTCGTCCGGAAACACTTCCTGAAAGTAACTTCCAATGGGTCCAGCTTGGTTCGCTCCATCGTAGCTAATGGCTCCGACGAGCATGGCTGGACCCGTCAAATCGTTAATGGTAACGACTACGTTGGCAGTTCCCGCAGCCGGCCCTGTCAAATACCAGTTTTCCAAACTGCCGTGATTGGTGTCGTTTGTATCTTGTTCTTCCATCAACCGGGTTAAAGATTTTCCGCCATAAGTTATGGATGCCACCGTATCCGTGGCCCCATGCGCACCGATCCAAACCTGGACAAGCAAAAAGGTATTGGTACCACTAACGGTATGGGAAAAAGTGACTCCACCGGTCGCGGAAGCATCGCCATTAAAGGTTGTTTCTGAATCGAGAGTGACGCCACATACGGCGTATCCATGTGTCGGGATAACCCCTAGCAATAAGCCTAGAACCGCTATCCTCAAAGAGAACAAAAAATTATTTTGAAGAAAGCAGTTATTTTGAATAAATCTCAAAAAGGGCCGCAAAAACATGGAAATATTACCGATAAGAGGACTGTCTTTGTGCACTTTTCGAGAATAAGTAAAAATAAAGCTCAAATTCGGTGGTTCCTCCTGGCAGGAATGGGTCTTCTTGCTTTACCAGGATGTACTTGCAGATACGGAGGTAAAACAGTTAACCTTGGCATATTACAACATCTTTTGTAATAAAGCAACACAAAGGCCACTTTACGCAAGCCGGAGCCAAAGAAATAGGAAAAAAGGGGTCAAAGTCAGGGATTTTATGATTGAAGCTTAAAGGCGGATAAACAAAGGCTTTTTTACTAGTTTTAATTACCATTTGATAGGAAGTGGGCCATTTTGAAAATCAAATGGCTAAAAAGTTAAGAATAATGAGGTTTTTCACTTTTTAGCATCCAACCATAACCGTTCAAGATCGTAATAACTTCGCGTAGTCTCATTGAAAACATGGACAACCGTATCCACAAAATCCAATATCCACCAACTGTTATCTTTTGATGAGTTTAGGTAAACAGGGCCGTCTTGTTTAGAAAAGACTTTAACAATATTGTCCACAAGCGCACTTACATGGGTTGTTGATGTCCCGGAACAAATGACTAAATAATCCGCATATGAAGCAATATCACGGATATCCAACACTTGGATATCAACAGCCTTCTTTTCTTCAAGGGCCCGAATAATTTTTTGAACCATTTCGGGATTAGATTTTTTCACTTAAATTCCTATCGGGGATTGGCTTTAACCTGGTTTATCGCGATGGTTAACTCAACAATAATATCCGTTTTGAATTGCTGTCGCAACTCATCGACTCTTGTATAAAGGTGTCCTTTTTCGCTCACGACATATCGGGGAGGCAAATGATTCAAGGTAAAAGCTATTATGTCTAACTTTGTCTTTTCATCAAACTGGATGGACCGATAGGTCGGCTCTTTTAAGAGCTCCTCGAAAACCCTCTTAACAGCATCTTCCATAAAGTTAATCAGTTGCATCGATTCCTCTTTGTTTAAAGATAAAGTTGTTGATTATGGATAAACTGTTCCACGGATTCAGGAACCAAATATTTTATGCTTTTCCATTCCGTAACCCGCCGCCGAATATTGGTCGCGCTAATATCCAGTATGGGCATTTCTTCAATGATAATGTTCTCCAAAAGCTCTGAAGCAACAACGTAATTTTCCGAAGTCAAAAAATGGCGGTTAAAAATTTTTTGAACATCATAACCCGCACGCGAAACAGCAATAAACCGACACATTTTTAAAAGTTCGTCAATGTTTTTCCAAGCTGAAATTTCCGTCAACATATCCGCCCCAATAATGAAATATAATTCGGCTTTTCCTTTAAAAAGCTGATAAAAATATTTAACCGTATCTATGGAATAAGATTTTCCGCCCCGATCTATTTCAAAGGATGAGGTTTCAAAACAAGGATTACTGACCGTTGCCAAGTGAGTCATAATTAATCTTTTTTTAGCATCGGCCAAATCAGTGGAATCTTTGTGTGGTGGAAGATTAGTCGGAACAAATATAACTTTATCGATATTATGCTTATTTCGAACTTCTTCCGCGATAGCTAAGTGCCCAAAATGAATTGGATTAAAAGTCCCGCCAAATAATGCAACAGATTTCATCGGTCCGCCGGTTCATCGGGTTCTTTGAGAAAAGAATTGATCATATCTCCGGTTAAAAACTCAGTATCGCCTTGTTCGGAAGAAGCTTCCGGCGCAACAAAAGTCTTCGTTGGTATTGGCGAAGACGCGACACTCTTTTTGCGGTCTTCTTCTTTCGGCCGTTCCTCTTCCTTGGGAGAAGTCGAGATAACCCGGCCTTTTGCAACTTGAACAAGTTTTTCCAATTCATCTCTCGTCAAACCGCTGGTGGCAGAAACTTTCATTTGTTGCATTTGGCCCGTCGCAACATTTTTGGCGGTTACATTGACAATCCCATTTGAATCAATTGCGAATGTCACTTCAATTTGAACAGACCCCGCCGGAGCGGGCGGAAGACCAATAAACGAAAAAAAACCCAATGTTTTGTTATTGTTGGCCGCCTTAGATTCACCTTGGAGTACCTTAACATTGACCGATGTTTGCATGTCTTTAACAGTGGAATATAACTTGCTCATTTTGGTGGGAACTGTAGTGTTCCTTGGAATAATGACACTAAAAGTACCGCCTAGAGTTTCAACGCCCAGAGAAAGGGGCGTAACATCTAATAAAAGGGCGTTACGGATATTGCCATTTATAATTCCCGCTTGTATGGAAGCACCCAACGCAACCGATTCGTCAGGGTTTACTTTTGTATTTGGTTCTTTATTGAAAAACCTTTTAACGGTTTCCCTGACTTTTGGCATACGAGTCATACCGCCAACCAAAAGAATGTCATTCAAATCATTTGGCGTTAAACTGGCATCTCGAAGGGCTTTTTTACAGGGTTCTAGAGACCTTTCCACTAATCCATTAACTAACCCCTCAAAATCATTGCGACTTAAGGTATAGGAAAGGTTTAAAGGAGTTCCCTCTTTCTTAGTGATAAAAGGCAAATTTATATCGACACTCGCCACCGTGGACAAATCGCATTTCGCCTTTTCGGCAGCTTCTCGTAATCGTTGGAGGGCAACAGGATCTTGTCTAAGGTCCACGCCATGCTCGGAAGAAAACTTTTCAAGTACCCATTGCATAATGGTTTGATCAAAGTCATCCCCACCCAGATGGGTGTCACCACAGGTGGCCAAAACCCGGTATAAACCATTTAGCAACTCCAAAATGGTTACATCTAAGGTACCGCCCCCCAGGTCATAGACAGCGATCTTCTGGTTCTTTTTGGTATCAAAGTCATAAGCAAGTGCCGCCGCGGTTGGTTCATTTATAATTCGCAATACTTCAAATCCGGCAATTTTACCCGCATCTTTCGTGGCTTGTCTTTGTGAATCATTAAAATACGCAGGAACTGTAATCACGGCATTGGTGACCTTTTCCCCCAATCGCATTTCCACATCTTGCTTTATTTTTTGGAGAATAATGGCTGAAATTTCTTCAGGAGATTTTAATTGATCATCCAAATGGACCCGAATGTCACTGTTTTCGGAGCCTTCAATGTTATACGAAACAAGACTTTTATCTTTTTGTACATCCTCATCCGTAATCTTGCGACCTATAAAACGCTTAATTGAAGCAACCGTTCCCTTTGGATTGGTAATGGCTTGGTGCTTTGCATCAAGACCCACCAACCAATTTTTTTGCGAGGTAAAAGCCACTACCGAGGGGGTGGTGTGATAACCATCAGAATTCGGGAGAACTTGAGGCTCCCCTCCGTTTAAATAAGCAACACAGGAATTCGTGGTTCCTAAGTCGATACCGACCGCCAAAGCTTTATCCGCCATAAATTCCTCTAAACCTAGACTTTTTTTCCATAAACATAACCCATGGCAGTACTAAGTGTTTTTTTCGCCTCAAAGTCACCAGGATTGTATTTGATTGCACGTTCTAAACAAACCACCGAATCTTTAAAATTCCCCTGGTATCCGAACACAATACCAAGATTATAGTGCGCGTTTACAAAACCGGGAATCAGCTTTATACATTTCACCCATTCGTGTTGGGCTTGATTCCAGTTTTCCTTATCCGCAAAAAAGTTTACCCCTTTTTTGAAATCTTCTTCAGCCTCAACTTCTTCTTTGGATTTCATCATTTTCAGGAGACTTTTTTTAATTCCAAATAATTCCCCAATGTCTCTTCGAATGTCGTTCCTGATTTGAAAATTGTAGATTTCTCGTTTCGTGGGGTCACTCAGAATACTGTAAGCCTCAACAATTTCCATTGTATCTTCAATGGCCGACTCCAACCTTGTTGGGTTTCTGTCCGGATGATGTTCAAAAATAAGTTGTTTATAAGCATCTTGAAGTTGGTTTGTATCGATGGGCGGATACAGTTTAAAGAGCTCATAATAATTCTTTTTCGGCACTTTCAAACCTCATCTGGCTAAATCAAAAAAAATCAATATTGAAACTGATCTTATTTTAATGTTTTTTTATTTAAATAAAACTTATATTCACGTGTAAATTTGGCCATTCCCAACGAAAAAACATTCATCATTGGAAATTTATAATTAAACCTTAACCATATTGTCGCGATGTATGACCTCATCGGTCACGATGCGACCTAGTTTTTTGAAAACTTCGGATGTTTTCATCCCCTTGATCAATTCGACTTCCCTTGAAGAATAATTTGAAATTCCTTTTGCAATCTCCTCGCCCTTAACATCGACAACTCTTACAACTTCTCCTTTTTCCCAAATGCCATTCGTACTTTTTATACCAGTTGGAAGTAGACTTTTATTTTTGTTAACCAGGGCATTTTGGGCCCCTTCATCAACGATGATTGAACCTTTCGGTTTCACACTCCAAGTAAGCCAACGTTTTCGACTAGGCATTTTTTTATTCGCTGGGTGAAAAAAGGTCCCAACCTTTTCAGAATTAAATATCTTTTTTAAAATGAATGGCTGGTTACCATTTGCAATGAGCATAGGTACCCCGGACTTCATCATATTTTTGGCGGCTTGAATCTTTGTCCGCATCCCGCCCGTGCCAACTGTTGAAATAGATCGGCTTGCGTTTTTTTCGATTTTAGGATTGAGTTTTTTGACTTCCGAAATCAATTCGGCCTTGGGATTTAACCGTGGGTCCTCGCTAAAAAAACCGTCGGTATCGGTCAATATAATAAGCAAATCAGCTTCACATAAATGAGTCACTAACACACCCAATGTGTCATTATCTCCAAATTTGATTTCCTCAACCGCAACGGAATCGTTTTCATTCACGATTGGAACAATTCCATTTTTAATTAACTCCACAAAGGTATTATGCGCGTTTGAATACCGATGTCGATTGGATAAGTCTTCCGCCGTCAAAAGAATTTGGGCAACTTTCAACCCCTTCCGTTTAAATGCAACTTCGTATCTGTGCATTAAACTACTTTGTCCAACCGCGGCCAATGCTTGTAATTTCGCCATTTCCGTTGGCCTTTTGCCCAACCCGACTTCAAACATTCCGGCGGCAATAGCACCTGATGTGACTATTACACATTGGATACCAGAATCATTTAATTCTTCAACTTGAGCAGCCAAATGGTTCAAAAATCGGTTCCGAATTCCCCTTTTTTTCGAATCGGTCAACAAACTACTTCCAATTTTCACTACCAATCGTTTTGATTTCGAGATGTAATTCTTGCGATCAAAAGTCATTTTCAACGCCCAATTCTTCAGATCTGAAAGTCAATTCCTGGCCATCGCAAACCACCGTGTCACCTTCAGAAACTCCTTGGTTTTTCAACTCTCGAACCACTCCCATTCTTTGCATGATTTTCTGAAATCGCTCTAAGGCATCTCTGCTTCCAAAATTGGTCATGGCCACCCATTTTTTGATTTCAGTTCCGGTCACATAAAAAAGCTTATCATCTTTTTTTACTTGAAACCTGATTTGAGTTTCATAAACCACTTTCTTAGGCTTTAAACTTTTTTCGGCGATTTCCTTTTTTTTAGTTTCTGATAACAATGACCACGTCTCCTCAAGCAATTGGTTCAATCCCTGGCCCGTGACTGCGGAAACGGACATAGTTTTTATTTTTTTAGTTTTAAGTCTGTTCATCCATTTTGGAAATTCCTTGTTAGCGGCTGAGTCCGTTTTGGTCAAAATAATTAATTGCGGTATTTTTTGAAATTTAACGCTGTGTTGTTTTAGTTCTTTTTGAATGGTTTTAATTCTTTTTGTTAGTTCAGGATAGCTTTCCAATGTCGATAGGTCGATTAAATGCAATAAAATTTTTGTCCGTTCAAGATGTCGCAAAAAGCGCACTCCTAGCCCTTTTCCCTGACTTGCCCCATCGATTAACCCCGGAACATCCGCCAAAACAAAACTTCTATTTTCAGACAACTTCACTACTCCCAATTGCGGTTCCAGGGTTGTAAAAGGATAATCCGCGATTTTTGGATGAGCATGGGTGACCCGAGAAAGCAAAGTAGATTTCCCGGCGTTTGGAAAACCGACAATTCCAACATCCGCTAAAAGCCTAAGTTCCAACCTAAGAGTCTTGATTTCTCCTGGTTCACCTCTTTCAGCCAACCGTGGAGCCTGTTGGGTTGAGGTAGCAAAAGTAGTATTGCCTCTCCCACCCCTTCCTCCTTTAGCTATTAAAAACTTCATGCCGTTTTCCTTCATATCCACAACTAATTCCTGATTTTCATTCCAAACTAAGGTACCTATCGGAACACGAATGGTTATTGCCTCCGCATCTTTTCCGTGTTGATTTTTTCCCTTCCCGTGCCCTCCATGATGCGCTTTGTAGATTGGACGATACAAAAAATCAACTAGAGTGTTAACATCCGTCCGAGATTCCAGAAAAATATCCCCGCCTTTACCGCCGTTGCCCCCGTCCGGTCCCCCACGGGGAACATATTTTTCACGCCGAAAGCTAAGGCAACCATCGCCCCCGGCCCCGGCTTCAACTGTAATTGTCACTTCATCGATGATCATGGATATCTACTTTCAAAAAAGGCCCGTAAACAAAAAAACCCCGCCCAAGGGCGGGGTTTTTTTCACAATCAAGTTTTAACCTTGCTTGGGTTCTACATTTATCATTTTTGATCCCTTTTTGAATTCCCGGAAACTCACCAACCCGGAAATTTTGGCAAAAAGGGTATCATCCTTACCAACGCCGACATTTTCGCCAGGCTTATACCTTAATCCTCTTTGCCGGATCAAAATACTCCCTGCCGTAACAAAATTACCTCCAAAAGCCTTAATTCCTAGCCTTTGACTATTGCTATCGCGACCATTTCTAGTTGAACCACCCGCTTTATGCTGACCCATGATTATTCCTTCCTGAAAACAAACTTAATTTAACTTAGGCTATTAAAATTTTTTCAATTGAAACAGTCGTATACTTCGCTCTGGAACCTTTTGTTTTCATTGTGTTTTTGCGCCGACGGTAACGAAAAACCCTGATTTTCTTTCCTTGGGTTTTTGCAACTATCTTTCCAGTAACCTTCGTGCTTTTGACTTCATTTTGTTTAATGCGCAATTGCCCGTTATTTTCCAACATGACAATTTGATCAAATTCAATTATATCGCCGGGATTCCCTTGAAGCCTATCCACGGTTATAACATCGCCTTCTGTGACACGGTATTGTTTTCCACCCGTTTTAATGACAGCGTACATAAAAAGCCTCCCTAGAAGTACCGACCACCAACGACAAAGACCAGAGAGTTTATTCACTCATCAAAGGGTTGTCAAGTTCTGTCTAAAAAGATCAATACCACAAAAGAAGGCCAAATATATTGGAACTGGTAATAAAACTTGAGCTTACTTGGGCCGGACGCCAGGCATATCCAAGTTCATATTCAAGTTTACCCAAGTTATAACGAATGGCGGCACCCGCCGAAAAACCCCCGCCCAGATTGTCTTGTTCGCTAAAGCGGTATCCGGCTCGGATCGCAAGAATACTTCGATGCCAATATTCAGCCCCTACCGATGCCTGGTTTCCCTCATCCCGAATATTAAAAGCTTCCGCACTTGCAAGGAGTGTTGAAGATGGCGAAACAATCAGCGGACGGGCGACAGCCAAACGAACAGTTAACGGCAAAGGATCTTGACCCTGAGGATCAGGTTGAAATTGAACAGCCGGACCAACATTTTGAATTACTGCCGCAAAATCAGTTTCCAAAAGCTGAATCTTAAATCCAAGGTCAACCGCTTGAGTGAATGCCTGTTTATCGCCTAAGGTCGAAACAATTGTTTTAAATGCCCCGCCCACTGCAACTTTTCCAAATTGTTGGGCGTCTGCAAAGGTCACCACAAAATCATCGGCGGTTACAATAGGATCAGTCGCAAGTGTGTTATTAATATCCGGCATGTGTAGATAGATGAGCTGCATTCCAAAGTTTCCATAATTTTTAGTCGGAACAGCGACGCTGAGGGATTCTATCTGGACATCAGCAATCCCCTGGATATGATCAATTCCCAAACTGTACTTTGAAACCCGGGCAAGCCCAGCGGGATTAAATCCAATAACGTAGACATCATCACCAATAGCGGAATAAGTTCCGCCAAGGGCGGTGGGCCGGACACCGATAGGAATTTTCAAAAGATCTGCGCCCGTTGTTCCCGGGTCTTGCGCCCAAGCACGGTTAATTAATGCGGGAAATAGGGCCAGAAAGATGAAAAAAAAAATTTTCATTGCCTCAAGCTAACACCTTCTACCACAGGTGGTCAAGAATACCGTGGTTTTTCAGCTTTTGATTTCAATTCCTAACCAAAAAACACGACCTTCCGACGAGTTCGGGTCTGGCCACGATACCTGTAAATTGTCCAAATTGGCAACGGAGACGAAAATTTTAAAACAATTATTTAGCATATAATCTACCCCCACCTCGCTATAAAACGGCTGGTTCGATACGCCTCGACCTTGAAACCAAAAGTTATCTTGTTGAAAAAGACTGAATTGTAATTTTCCCCCAATATCATTTGTTAAAGCGCCCCATTGTTCTTGAAGTGATTGTTCTGTTAATTCAAGCCTGGTTTTATTGAACACCATTAAAAATCGGGAATAATGATCCAATTGCAATTTAACCCTTCCTCCGTCAAATTCCGTCGTCCCGATCTGCTCATGAATATATTTGCAACTTAGATTCCAAAAATCGTTTGGTTGAAAGCGGACACCAAAATCAACTTGTTGGACATCCTCCAAGGAAATTGAATCCGTCCCTTTTGAATAGTCCCCCAAAAGAAACCAATCACCCAAACTCCCTTGCATCCCCAATAAAGTACTGAAAATGGTTTCCGTATCACTTGAAAAATCCCAGCGAAAGGCTAGGTCACCGCTGATAAAGCCTAACGCATCAAATGTTTCTGTATTCTGAATAAATTTCTGACTTAAATCTTCCGAACTCGATAATGAATCAAAATAATCACGGCTCCAACCTGCCACTAAATGGCTTTCAAACAATCCTCCCATATCAAATTGATATAGAATATGGCCGCCGATTTCCTGTACATTTTGTCCCCCTAGTTGGGCCGATTGAAAAAAAGGTTTGATTTGAAGGGACTGGAAATTTGAACCCTCTAACTTGATCGAAGTGAAAAAAGAGTACCAGGAGTCATTAGAAAGCCCTTGGGTTCCCAAAAAGCCGCTTTCCAGTTTAAACGAGTCATTCTCAATCCAATTTATTTTTGACAAGGTACTAAAAACGTCAGCGGAATTGGAATCGGTCAAAACATCATGTTGATAATTGGCGCTGACGGACAAATTATCATTTTGATATTGTCCCATTCCACCTAAAATCCCTCCGCTACCACCCCAAACGGAACCAAAATTTTCCGGCTTTTCGCTCCACTCCGGAACTTGAAATTGAACAGCGCCCACGGAAGAACCAGGACCCCACCAAGCTCCAACCGGAAGATTCAACAATTCAAACGATCCAATTGGCGGCATCCAATTTAAAATCGCTGTTGATGCAAAAGGGTAAGGGATATCGTCAAATAAAATACCAATCCCGGTCGCATTTGAAGATGTAGGAAACATACTACCCACACTCATCCATCCGACTTGCGTAGCAGATATTCCGGCGATCGATTGATATGGAAAGGGGTTGGTAATAATTGTGATTTCATGGGGTATATCCCCCCGATAATCGGTTGTGCCAGGTAGGTCAATCACCTCACCTTGGCTAAAGGGCCTAGAATCGTCGACTGTTACTTGCGCAAAGACCAACTCAGGTTTATTAAATAAAACTATACCGCAAATAACAGTTAGTCCTTTAATTAGTAAAATTTTATTCATAGAATTTTTTGATCAAAAAATGGAGCGGGCGATGGGACTCGAACCCACGACGTCCAGCTTGGGAAGCTGGCATTCTACCGCTGAATTACGCCCGCTATTACCTGATTGGCAAATATTACCGGCAGAAAAGGCACCTCTAGTTTTGGCTGAGTTTCTCAATGGACTGGAGTTTAACCATCGCCTTATTAATGTTGCCTTGTGCATTAACATTATTGGGATCTTCTTTTAAGCACTCTTGCCATTGAGCGATAGCTTCATGGATTTTCCCATTAATGTAAAGATTAACCCCATCATAATACAATTCTTTAACCTTTTCGGCATCTACTTTCGCCTGCGCTTGTTGTCCTGTCATTCGCTTAACATAGTCGTTCGCCAATTCATCGTCGGGATTGTAACGAAGAACTTCCGCGAATTTCGATTTGGAGTTTTCCTTATCCCCACCCTCAAAAAGCGAAACGCCTTCCGAATCTAAATCTTTGACTTTGTTGCTGATGTCTTTTTGAACTTTAAATAAATTTCCCCCAATTCGAGAGTCTTTGGGATTAAGTTCTTGGGCCTCTAAAAAATATCTTTTTGCGTTCAATAAATCGTTTTTCAAATAATAATTCAATCCCTTTTTAAAAACCTCATCCGTATCCTTCACTTGGTTATTTTTCAATTTCTCCAAATGGGATTTCACCTCAGAACTATGCGGATTAATCTTACTCGCCTTTAGGTAACTGCTATAGGCATCAGAATAATTTTTAGCCTCATAAAACTCATCGCCCTCCGCTAAAAAAGCTTTGACCCGTTCCGTGTTTTTGACCTTTATGTTCCTAACCGCATTTAAGACTTTATCGACATTCGGATCCATTTTGAGCGCTTGGTTCCATTCAGTTAGAGCCAATACCGAATTCCCGGTTTTATACGCGGATTTACCCGCCATGTAATGTTTTTCAACTTCCGTATCCAATTTCCTTTGTGCATCGGCGATAAAATTTTGGGCTTTCGCATTATCGGATTGATATTTCAAAACTTTTTGCCATTCAGAAATAGCGGCAGAATATTGGTTGTTCAGTAGAAAGTTGCTTGCCTTCTGCATGTGAGCGTTGACTGCAGAATCAACTGCAGAATCCCGGGCAACCGCGGCATTCGAGTCTTTAGGATTAATTTTGAAGGCATTCGAGAATTCGACCGCAGCATCGTCATATGAAGCGTTATCGTTATAAGCAACCCCTAAATTATAGTAGGTATCTTCTAATGAATTTTCTTCGACATCCTTCGGGTCTTTCGCCAAATCAAAAGCAATAGACTTTTTATAGTTTTCAATTGCATTATCAAAATCTCCCAATTGATAAAAAGAATAACCAAGAATTTTATAAACCTCGGAATCTCCTCGTATTTTTATTGATTGACTTAGATACTCAACCACTTTTTTATACTCTTTCTGTTGAAAGTAAATTACGCCAAGAGTCTGATAGGCCCAAAAATCCCGAGAATCGGCTTCAATCATTTGGTTCAAAGTAGTTACTGCCGCCGGATAATTTTTTTCATTAATAAATACTTTGGCATTACAAATGTTCAGTAAACGTTTTGCATCAGGATTTTCAGGATCTATTTTTATGACATTTTGAAAGTGAGTGATTGCGGAAGAATAGTTTCCATTGGATTGGGCCACCTTGCCTTCGCAAATTTCAAGAAGCACCTTGGCCGATTTATCCGAAGAATTCAGTTGAACGGATTTTTGAAATTCTGAAACTGCAAGATCGAACTTTTTCTCTTTCAGATAACAAACACCAAGATTATAGTGCGCCGTTTCATCGGTTGGATCAGCTTTAATGGCCCGAATATAAATCGACTCTTTTTCCGAATCCTGCGCCAACAAAAAAGTTGGCCAAATCGTTAAAAAAAGTGGTATTACGAAAAATCCGCCTTTGTACATTGTGCCTTTGGCCTTTGAATTATGAATTGGGGTGATTAGGTACATCCAAATCCAGTAGGTCTTCCACAAATTGATGCTTTCCGTTCGGGAACAAAATGGACCACGGCACCATCCAGTAATCATGGTAATCGCAGTATAGACGGGCTTTTTGCTTATTTTCAACAGGGCTTTTCACGAGGAAAGTGTAACACCTTAGATACGAAATTGGACACTTGATGACTTTCTCGATTTAACATAGTTCGCTATATTTGAACCCAACCAGGGAAAACAACTTTGATGATCTTACTTTTATAAGTTGTTTACCAGACGTTGAGAATCCATTGTTCCATTGAAAGTTACTGCTATAATGCGCCGTTTTAATTCGAACCAGAAATAATCGTTTTTGTCATTCACTACTTGGCTCGGGAGGTTTCATTATGATGCGTGCGTTGCGGGACAAAAGAACCATGCATGTAATCTTATGGATGTTGGTGGTCGCCTTTGTTGGAAGCATATTTTTTGTATTTGGAATGAAATACACTACTACAAACAAGGTGGACTCCAATATTTACGCTGCACAGGTTGGAGATGGTGGCGTGACCCGTGCGGATTTTAATAAAGCTTACCAACCGGTATTAGACAAGCTTTACGCCGCAAAAGAAGAGGGTCCAACGGCTGAAGAAACAAAACATCTTCAAGAAGATGTTTTGGATAATTTAATTGATGATGTGGTATTAGAACAAACCGCCCAAAAGTTGGGCCTTAGTGTCTCAGATGAAGAATTGGCGGGAACTATTCGCCATCAAAACTATTTTCAAGACAAAAACGGCAATTTCGACAAAGAAGCTTATTACAAAATCCTAGCAGACCACCAAATAACGGTCGAGGAATACGAAAGTTCTGAGCGGAAGCAGATTTTAATGCAGCGGGTCCGTTCCACGTTATTAGATGGCGTCTTGTATACCAATGATGAAATAAATCACTATATGGAATTAATGAATCGGGATCTTAAAGCTGCATATTTATTCATGGATGAAGCTTCTTTTGAAAAAAATGTGCCGATTAAAGAGGAAGACTTAAAGGACTATTACGAGAGAATTCGCGGCCAATTCGATCACCCTGAGCGAGTAAAAATTCGACACATTTATCTCGCATCTCAAGCCAATGCCACTCAAGAATTAGAAGATTCCCAAAAAATTCTTGAAGGCTATCGGCAACAAATCCTTTCAGGAAAATCAAAATTTGAGGATTTAGCCAAAAAATATTCGCAGGACGATAGCACCAAAAATAAAGGTGGCGAATTTGGTTGGATCGAACGTGGAACATTAAAGGACGCAAAAGAATTAGAAGATGTTTTTTTCAGTTTAAAGAAAGGGGAAATCAGCAAACCTGTTAAGTTAGGAAATGGTTATGATATTGCCCAACTTGAGGATTCTGAAAAAGCCTATAAAAGCACCTTCGCGGAGGTTCGTTCCAAGGTTTTAATTCAATACCAGAAAGAAAAGGCCGCCGAGAAAATCCTATCTCTTTCTACGGAATTAGTCGAAAAGTTGAAAGCAAAGGAACCCTTGGAAAAAGCCGCAAATGAATTGGGTTTAAAAGCCTCAACAACCGATTGGTTCAACCGACAATCCGATATAAAAGGCCTTAAAAACTCCAAAGGAACCGCGGAGGAACTGGCCAGCCTTTACGTTCAGGACTGGAAGGGCCCTGTTCCCATCGATAGAAAAGAATACTTTTTTCAAATTATTGACTCAAAGGATGGTAAATCCGCCTCAGCGATGACCGATCAGGAGCGCGCCCAATTACAGCAGCGTTTGATAAATCAGCGTCAGGAAGATTGGCTTCAAGACTTCTTGAGCGCTCAGCGAAAAACAATGAATGTTAAAACATTTCTAAACAGTTAGTCGACGTCTTTAAGACCATTTATTTCTCGGACTACCCATTGGAGGGGTAGTCCCATGACGTTGAAATAATCTCCATCCCATTTACGAACCCAAGCCCTTGCGGTTCCTTGGATATCATAAGCACCGGCTTTATCATAAGGTTCTTTGGAATTCAAATAACTTTCAAACTCCATCTTTTTTAATTTCCTAAAAAATACTTTTGTTTTTTCCGAATAACTTTTTATCCAATTGCCACTAAAACCAACCAGAGCCGTGCCCGTCCAAACGGTATGGGACCGTCCTTGGAGCCGCCTGAGCATTTTTCCCGCTTCATGCCGATTCCTGGGTTTCCCAAAAATATTCTTTCCACAAACGACCATCGTATCAGCACCTAAAACCCACGCGGTTGGAAAGCGTTTTGAAACCTCCGTGGCTTTTTCAAGCGCAAGACGGCGAACCAAAAGCTTGGGCCCTTCCCCCCTTTTTCTTTTTTCCACAATATTTACCGGTTTGACAACTTTAAAGGAAATGCCAGCAAAGTTGAGGATTTTTCGCCGACGGGGTGATTGAGAGGCTAAAAGAAGATATTTCATTAAGGGGAACTATTTAGATGAATAATAAAGACCACAGATCATGCCAAGCACGCCTAATAGATTAACAAATATTTTCACTCCAAATGTGAGCACTATAATCCGCAGATTAAAGATCAATGGGGCATCAAAACCCAAAGTGAAACCCCTGATGAAAATGTCATGGATAAATCCCGTTGGAATTAATAGTCCTAAAAGCTCGCCTAAATAACCTCCCAAGATTCCGCCTATTAGGATTATCAAAAGAGTGGCTCCCGCTCCCTTTGACATAAAACTCTCCCATCTTAGATTTTATGGTCACTCGGTGTCGAAACGTGAATGTGGAGTTTTTGAATGGCCGTTTGGGCCGCAATTTGTTCGGCTTCTTTTTTATTCTTCCCCACTCCCGTCGAGAGAATCTTCCCCTGTATCTGGCATGCCGCCTCAAAATTGCGATTATGGTCGGGACCCCATTCCCTCACGATATCGTATCGGGGGGCCAATTTCTGAGTTTTTTGGAAATACTCTTGAAGCAAAGTCTTATAATCCGTTTCGATCCTTCCCGAAAAAACATTATCGACATCTTCCCGCAAGAAACTTAGAACAAGTTTCATCGCCGCCGTTAGCCCTCCGACCAAATAAACCGCTCCAATTACCGCCTCTAATGCGTCCGCAAGAAGCGCAGGACGGGTGCGGCCACCGGACTTTTCCTCACCCTTCCCGAGAAGGATAAACTCACCGAGTTTCAGATCTTTAGCTTTTTCGCTTAAAACCTGGGCGCTGACCACCACGCTCTTAACTTTTGATAGGCCCCCTTCAGTGACCCCAGGGTAGGTTTCAAAAACATGCTGGCTTATGACGAGACCCAACACCGAATCTCCAAGAAATTCTAATTTTTCATTGTTGTAACTGGAAGTCATTTTCCTTTCATGAGCGTAGGATTTATGAGTTAGGGCCTCGTTTAAAAACTGTCCATCACCCATCGGTATGTGAAGGGATTTCGCGAACCGTTTCAGTTGACCCAAGCGTTCCGAATCGAGGTCGATGACGGCCTTGGAGGAGGTTTTCTGCTTTTTAGGAATTAAATTTTTGAACAATGAGAGAGACATTGTGGCCGCCAAACCCCAAAGAGTTGGAAAGGCAAACACTTACAGGAGTAAACCTTTTTTGATTAGGAATATAGTCTAAATCGCAATCGGGATCCGATACTTCTTGGTTTATAGTCGGAGGAAGAACCCCATTTTGAATGGCAAGAATACAGGCCACATATTCAATTCCACCGGCGGCTCCTAACAAATGGCCGGTCGTTGACTTTGTGGAAGAAATGGCTAATTTTTTTGCATGTTCTTTGAAAACTGTCTTGATGGCCATAGTCTCGAATTTGTCGTTATAAGGCGTGGAAGTCCCATGTGCATTAATGTAACCTACGGCTTCGGGGGTTATTTTGGCATCCTTAAGTGCCAGTTGCATTGCTCGAGCGGCACCTTCCCCGTTTTCTGCCGGAGTGGTCATATGATAAGCATCAGAAGTCATGCCATATCCCAAAGCCTCAGCATATATTTTTGCTCCACGAGCCTGAGCGTGTTCAAGTGATTCCAATACGACGATCCCCGCACCTTCGCCCATGACGAAACCGCAGCGGTTTTTGTCAAAGGGTCGGCTGCCCTTAGTGGGGTTATCATTGAATTCCATACAAAGAGCATTCATGTTGCAGAATCCGGCATAACCTAGTTCGGTGATGCAAGCTTCAGCTCCACCCGCAACAACCACATCGGCGTCACCTTTTTGAATCCAGCGTACGGCCTCCCCGATAGCGTGGGCTCCCGATGCGCAAGCTGAAACAGTTGCCGTATTAGGTCCCTGAGCTTCCAAATAAATGGAGGTCATACCCGAAGCCATGTTGATAATCATCATTGGGATGAGGAAGGGCGAAACGCGGTCCGGTCCCTTTTCAATCAATCGGCTGTGCTGTTCTACCAAAACCGGCAAGCCTCCGATTCCAGAACCTATTAATACACCTACGCGCGTTTTATCTTCTTTCGTCATATCCAACTTGGCATCGGCAACCGCTTGGAGACTGGCTGCGACACCATACTGGACAAAATAATCCATTTTTTTGACATCTTTTTTCTCAATGCCAAACTTAACCGGGTCAAAATCTTTTACTTCGCCCCCGATCCGGCTAGCCAAACGCGAAGGATCAAAGCGAGTTAAAGTCGCAATTCCGCTTTTTCCATCGCAGATATTGTTAAAGAACTCATTTGGATTATTTCCGTTGGGAGTGATGGCTCCCAGACCAGTGATGACAACACGTTTCAAGAAACCCTCCCGGCGGGGAAATTATTCCGAAGCTTTGGACTTGATGTAAGTAATGGCGTCTCCAACACTTTTTATCTTTGCAGCATCATCATCAGGAATTTCCAGGTCAAACTCTTCTTCAAACGCCATAACCAACTCGACCGTATCAAGAGAATCAGCGCCCAAATCATCAATGAAGGAAGCTTCCGGCTTCACCTGATCGGGTTCAACTCCCAATTGATCAACGATAATTTCTTTCACCTTTTCTTCAATAGCCATCGTCTTCACCTCCGTTAAAAGTGTGATTCATCATAGGCAAAAAACAACTCTTTTCAACCGCGACTTCCAAAAGCAGACTCTTATATCACCATTCCACCATCAACGCAAATAACTTGTCCTGTAATATATCTCGCTTCATTTGAGGCAAAAAACAAAACTGTACCAGCAATATCAACCGTTTCCCCTAAAAACCCCAAAGGAATTTGTTTTAGCAATTCTTCCTTCGCCTTGTCGCCCAAAAGGCTGGTCATGTCAGTTTGAATGAATCCTGGAGCGATGGCATTGCAAGTGATGTTCCTGCTTGCGAATTCCCGCGCCGTGGTTTTCGTCAAACCAATAATTCCGGCTTTGCTGGCAGCATAATTCGCTTGGCCGGCGTTACCCCTGATCCCAATGATAGAAGTGATATTGATAATGCGCCCCTGCCGAGCTTTCATCATTGATCGAACGAAAGCCTTGGTCATCATAAACGTACTCTTCAAATTGGTATCGAGCACTTCATCCCATTCCTGTTCACTCATGCGGATTAAAAGATTATCTTTCGTTATACCAGCGTTGTTCACTAGCACATCAATTTTTCCAAAAGTGTTTAAAACATCCTTAGAAAAAGTCTCGACTTCTTCAGCATTGGAAACATCTACCTTTTTGGCAAGGCATCTAACGCCAGCTTTTTCAATTTCAGATGCAGTTTCCTTCAAAGTAGCCTCATTGATGCCGCAAATAGCCAAAGAAGCCCCATTTTGGCCCAAAGTGAGGGCAATGGACTTGCCAATCCCCCGATTACCCCCTGTAACAACTGCAATTTTATCTTTGAGTTTCATTTGGCCTCAATGACCGATTTAATCGAATCCACATCACCCGCGTTTGACACTATGGAATCCTTGGAAATCTTTTTAATGAGGCCACTCAACACTCTACCCGAACCCACTTCCACGAAATTGGAAAAACCATCCTGAGTCATTTTTTCAATAGTCTGAATCCATTGAACGGGTGCCATGAGCTGACGAACTAAACTTTCCTTAATCTGGTTGGCATCACTCAGGATTACGGCTTCAATATCAGAATAATAAGTAACCTGCGGCGAGGAGAATTTCACATTTTCTAAAGCCTGACGTAAACCATCGGCAGCTTGTTTCATTAGAGAACTGTGGAAAGGCCCGCTCACCTGAAGTTCCATCGCTCTTTTGGCACCTAAAACCTTGGCCTTCTCACAGGCGGCTGCCACCGCAGCCTTTTCACCCGAAATCACAATTTGTCCGGGACAGTTGACATTGGCGGGTTCCACCACCCCCAGGGAAGAAGCTTCTTTGCAGGCTTGTAATACTTTTTCCTCGTCCAAATTAAGGATGACCGCCATCGTTCCCTTGCCCTTACCAGCTTCTTCCATTAACTCCCCCCGGAGTCGAACCAACTTAACGGCATCTTCGAAATCAATAACATTGGCCGCAGCAAGAGCACTATAAGCCCCAAGGCTATGCCCCGCTACGGCTGAATACCCAACGTTGCCTTTTTTTAAGATAGCCAGAACCGCGATAGAACAAACCAATAGGGCCGGTTGGGTTACGGTTGTTTTTTTTAATTCTTCCTCGGGACCCTCAAAACAAATTTTAGAAAGCGAGAATCCGAGAACCTGATCAGCCCTTTCAAAGAGATCCTTGCATTCCGCATAGGCTTCATAAAGATCTTTCCCCATTCCCGCCGATTGGGAACCCTGTCCAGGAAATACAAATGCTCGTTTCACGACTTACCACCTCACCGCGCAGGAAGCCAAGGTGGTTCCGGCTCCAAAGGCGACAAAAACAAGTGCCTGTCCCTTTTTGATTTTTCCTGTTCTCACAATTTCATCTAAGGCGATAATGACGGAAGCGGCTGAGGTATTGCCAATTTTATCCAAATTCATAAAAAGCATTTCCGGCGGCAGATTTAATCTTTCTCCGATGGCATTGATGATTCGAATGTTGGCTTGGTGGGGAACCACCATGGAAATATCTTCGATTTTTAGCCCGGCTCTCCGAATGGCCTCAAGGGTTGCTTCTGTCATTACTTTTACGGCCGTCTTGAAAATTTCCTTTCCCTCCATTTTCAAGGTATGAAGACTTTGTTCTACTGTTTGTAACGAGGGAGGATACCGGCAACCGCCACCGGGTATTTTTAAAAGCTCAGCTTCTTTGCCATTGGCAGCCATATAGGATGAAAGAATTTCATGTTGGCCCTCTTCAACGGGCCCGATTATGGCCGCACCCGCCCCATCACCGAAAAGCACGCAGGTGGCCCTGTCCTTCCAATCAATAAAAGCAGTTAATTTCTCCGCCCCAATCAGCAAAATCCTTTTGTAAGTTCCACTTTCCACGAATGCTCGGGCCACAGATAACCCATAAACAAATCCTGAACAAGCGGCAGAAAGATCAAATGCTGCTGCCTGAGGAGCTCCCAATTTACTTTGAACCCAACAGGCGGTTGCGGGAGTGGGCATATCAGGTGTAATGGTTGCGACAATAATTAGATCAAGATCGGTGGCTTTTATTCCCGCCGCTTCTATCGCCCTTTTGGCCGCTTCCGTTGCCATATCCGAAGTGGTTTGGTCTGGGGCCGCAATGTGTCGTTCTTTGATGCCAGTCCGGGTAACGATCCATTCATCGGAGGTATCAATGATTTTTTCCATGTCTTGGTTAGTCAGTATTTTTTCGGGTAAATAGGACCCAGTCCCAAGAAATCCGGCGCGTATTTTCTGGCTCACTTCAACTCCCGGACTTGGGTTCAGGCTTATCCACCACTTGACCATGTTTCAAGATTTGGTCTTTCAATATGCCGTTCATATCTCGATTAACACACCGCAAAGTCGCTCGGACAGCGTTTTTTATCGCGACAGCGTTTGATTTTCCGTGGGAAATCAGGCTTAAACCATCTATTCCCAACAACGGAGCACCACCGTACTCTTTATAATCAATGGCCCTTTTAAAACGTCGAAAAGCTGGCGCGGCCAAAAGGCCACCTAATAACGTAAATAAATTCGAACTCATTTCTTTTTTCAGAAGGTTATATACCAGTTCTCCAACGCCTTCTATAGCTTTCAGTGTCACGTTTCCGGTGAATCCATCGCAAACAGTAACATCGGTATTACCATTCACGATGTCACGTCCTTCGACATTTCCGATGTAATTGATAGGAACTTTTTTTAGGAGAACCTGAGTTTCGAAAACTAATTCATTGCCTTTGGTTTCTTCTTCCCCGATGGAAAGAAGACCCACCCTGGGATTTTTGAAGTTCAACACCGTCCGGGCGAACACTTCGCCCATTAAAGCGAACTGGAGTAAATGCTTAGCCTTGCAATCCACATTGGCGCCTGCATCCACCAAAACGGATACTCCTTGAATGCTAGGAACCATGGTCGTAATGGCGGGGCGTAATACCCCATCGATCCGGCCGCACATCATCAGGGCCGCAGCCATAGTGGCGCCGGAGTTTCCGGCCGAAACGGTAGCGACAACTTCCCCTTTTTTGACCATTCCCGCACAACGCACTACTGAGGAATCACGTTTTTGTTTGCAAGCTTGCGCAGGGGGTTCGCCCATTTCAACAACTTCCCGTGCATCAACAATGGATATGGATTTCCGGGGATAATTGCTAATATTGGATAGTTCTTTTTCGATAGCTTCTTTGCGGCCTACAAGAACAATTTCCAGGTCATGATTAGCCATACCGAGGACTTCGGCGTCACGAACGGCGAGGACGGCCCCCTGGACAATTTCCCTGGGAGCTGCGTCACCACCCATTGCATCAAGGGCTATTCTCATTTGGATTATTTAAGCAATATCAACACTGACGACTTCTTTACCCTTGTAATAACCGCAAGTGGGACAAACACGGTGGGGCATTTTGGCGCTTTTGCACTGGGGACAGACCGATAGAGACTTGGTCTTGATTTTCCAGTTGGTACGGCGCTTATCGCGGCGCTGACGGGAATGCCGCCGTTTCGGATTTGCCATGACAACCTCCAAAATTTTAAAATCTTCATTCAACCAACTATGTGTCGAAGCTGTCAAAAGCCAGCCGCCAACCATAATCAACCTATTCGGATTTCCATTTCCGCAATGTTTCCCATCTTGAATCGGAGGGAGGTTCCGTGCAACGACAGGACTCCAGGTTCAAATCACAACCACAGCCGCTACAGAGCCCCTGGCAATCGTCTCGGCAAAGGGCCCTCATGGGCACCGAAAGAAGGACGGTCTGGCGGATTTGATCCCCAATATCCAGCACATCCCCTTCGAAATAGACAATCTCCACTTCACCATCCGGAAAACTTTCTTTTTCCTCGGGACCGCCCTCGCATTCGGGCCGGTAATGGACCTCAAAAAAGGACTTGTAAGGAGTCTCGAATTCCTTCAGACAACGACCGCAGGTTAAAAGCATCTTGCTTTGAACCGAACCCTTGACTGAAATTAAATCTCCGTTTTTGGAAACTTGACAAAAAATCGCCAGCGGTTCCCGGCTTAATTCAGGCGCCAAATCCAGTCCTAAAGAATGGGCCCAACTCTTCTCTTCTAAAACCAGATCTTCTTTTTCAAGCGAGCGCAATTCCACCTTCAACATCTTTGCGTCGCCTCCCTTCCATAAAACCAACATTTAACCTTCAGGCATCAAAACCGGATTCTGTTTATAATTTAAGGCTGAAAGCTATGGGCTGGCAACTGCTAAGGCCTAAAAAGCAGTCGGATTATAGGAATCCCACTCTTTCAGTGTCAAGGAAATACCCCTATTTCCAGGCCCATTTACCAGGAGTTATATTCGTTAGATTCGATCAATAGCGTTTGCGAAGTGCTTTTTCAACAACTGAGGGCACAAAACCACCAACGTTGCCCCCTAATTTAGCCACTTCTTTAATTGAACTCGATGATAAGAAGATAAACTTTTCATTAGGAACTAAAAACACCACCTCAATCTGTTGGTGCAAAGTCCGATTGATCAGGGCCATTTGGAATTCGTACTCAAAATCCGAGACCGCACGCAAACCCCGAAAAATGAGGTCGGCTTTAATTTCACGAGCATAATCGACCAATAATCCGTTAAAAGATGAAATAATAATCTTGGGTAAGTGTTTTGTCGTCTGTCGAAGAAGCGCCACCCGTTCTTCAACAGAAAATAGAGCGTCTTTTGAAGGATTAGCCACCACAGACACGTACAGCTCATCACATAGTTGGAACGCTCTTTCGGCGATGTCCAAGTGGCCGTTGGTGACCGGATCAAAGGAGCCGGGATAGAGCCCTATCCTTATTTTCTTTTTAGCCATTTAATTTTGTCCCCGTCTTTTGGTCAACATTGCAAAGAACCTAATCATTTTGAATTCTTAAATAAACTTAATAAGGTATCCCCATATTTCTTTTGCCGAATCAAGGGATAAGGAAAATCGGCAGACATCTCCGTATCTTTCAAACCGTGCTCAATGGCGAAAATGCCGCCTTCTTTGAGAATTGGATACTCCATCAATAGATTCTGAAGTAGTTTTAAAACACCAATTTCATACGGCGGATCGGCCAGTAGAATATCAAATTTTTTGCCTCTCTGCCGAAGCAAATTAAAAGCCCTGCCTACTTCCGATGGAATAATTTGAATATTTCCATCTGGATCACGAGGATTTATTCCAAAACTTTGCAGATTCTCTGTCACGAGTTTCAGACTATCGGGTTCTTTTTCAACAAAGACAACCTCGGTGGCTCCCCTGCTCAAAGCTTCGATCCCTAGATTGCCTGTTCCGGCGTAAAAATCCACCAAGCTACAACCCTCTAAGGGTTCCAACATATTGAAAAGCGCCCCTTTCACTTTGTCAGATGTAGGGCGAATCCGCATATTTTTGGGCGCCTTAACGGAGCGGCTTTTAAATTTTCCAGCGATGACTCTCATCTGGTGCTGACTCCTAATTCCGGACTCGAACCACTTCTAGTTAATCTTCGAAACAAACCGGGTAGTTATTTTTTAAACCTGTCCCGTTACTTCCTTAGATTGGATTTATGACATCTGGGCTAAATCCAACAAATCCCGATACTTGGTTTCCAAATTTTGGCGCAGTCCCTTGTTATCTTCAGATAAAAGCTTCGGATCTCCCTCGAGAATAGTTGTTGCGGCTTTGCGGGCTTCATCAACCACATCCACATCCCTTTTCAAATCCACAATCCCGCCTTCACGGCGTCCTGACTGGGCCACACCGAAGATTTCCCCTGGTCCCCGCATTTTAAGGTCAAGTTCTGAAAGTTTGAATCCATCAAGGGTTTCGATCATGATTTTCATTCGTTTAATAGCATCGCTGGAGATGAGGGGGGAGGTTATAAGAAAGCAAAAAGATTGGTTTCTCCCCCTACCCACCCTCCCTCTTAATTGATGTAATTGAGCCAACCCAAACCTTTCAGCATGTTCTACCACCACAACCGTGGCGTTGGGGATATCAATTCCCACTTCAATGACAGTTGTCGCGACCAATAACTGGATCTCATTTTTCGAAAATGCGGCCATAACCGCTTCTTTTTCTTCTTTCTTCATCTTTCCATGTAAAAGCCCAACCTTAAACCCATGAAAAACTTCCTTTTGGAAATGCTGGTGCATTTGAATGGCCGACTTCAGGAAGGTTTTGGACTCTTCCACCACAGGAAACACCCAAAAAACCTGTTCACGTTTTAAGATTCTTTCTTTTGCGAATGTGTAAACTTCATTCTTTTGGGATTCGTTTTTCCAGAATGTTTTTATGGCCTTACGACCCTTGGGGAACTCATCTAGCAAGGACAAATCCGTATCCCCATATTCGGTTAAAACTAAGGCGCGTGGAAAGGGTGTGGCCGTCATCATGAGGCAATCGGGCCATTTGCCTTTCCCTTCCAACACGGCCCTCTGTAGGACACCAAATTTGTGCCTTTCATCAATCACTATAAAACCTAAGTTCTTGAACCCAACATTTTCTTCTAAAAGTGCATGGGTCCCCACAGCCACATCTACCTTTCCCAGCGCCAACATCTCCAAAGCCTCTCTTTTGGCCTTCGCCTTCATGTCGCTGGTCAACAAAAGCACTCTTAATCCAACCGGTTCCAACAGATTCACTAAGCTGGCATAGTGCTGTTGAGCCAATATCTCGGTGGGCGCCATAAAGGCGCTTTGTAGGTTCGAATCTGCCGCATAGAGAAATGAAATGGCCGCAACGAGTGTTTTACCGCTTCCCACATCCCCTTGTAAAAGCCGGTTCATCGGATGGGGTTTGGCCAAATCCTCTCGAATTTCCTTTACAACCTTTTTTTGGGCTTCAGTGAGTTGGTATGGGATACTTTTTCGGAATTTAAGGACTTTCTCCCCATCAAATTTGTATTGCCTTCCCTTTTCTCTTTTCTCGATTGCACGCCTTTTGACGATTAGAAAAGTTTGTAGGGCCAGAAGTTCCTCAAAAGCCAGCCTCTTGCGAGCTCGCTCGAAGGATTCCAAGCTGATTGGATGATGGATTTCCTGAATCGCTTCAGACAAGGGGATCTTTCCAAATATGGAATAAGAGTATTTGCTGGAAGGAATTAACTGTCTATATTTTCCAAGGGCTAAACCCATGATATTTCGCCAAAAAAATTGAGTCAGAGTGTTTGTGGAAGGATAAAAAACGATCACTTTCCCCTCCCTTAAGGCCTGCTCTTCCGAGGGGTCCAGGAACTCGAAGGCCTCCGCTTTGCCGATAACCTGCTTTCCCCATTTAGACACTTGGGGCGTCTCATGAAGCAAAACCCAGCGACCATTGGTCAGTTCTTTTTTAAGGTAAGGCCGGTTGAACCATACCCAATTTAAATACCCGGTAGCATCTTGCAAGACAACCTTGACCATTACCCGTGGCCCTCGCCGAACTTCGGATATACCGTTAATTCTAGCCAATATGAAATAAGGCTCTTCACGGTTGATACATTGGGCAATGGGTGTAAAAGAGCTTCCCTGGACCGCCCATTTAGGTGAATAGTGCAACAGATCGTCCAGGGTCTTAAGCCCAGTTAATTGAAAGGCGCGTTGTTTTTCTTTGGGAATAAGTTGCAAAACGGAATCTGATAAACTTCCCTTTTCAGAAGAAAGTTTGGGAAATAAGGATTCCCTTGGAAGCTTGTCCACCCATTCTTTAATTCTCTTTTGGGCTTCAACAACCAATTGACGACGTTCTTGGGAGCTTAAGGTCATATATTGAGAAAAGGAACTCCGCAGCTCTTTCAAGAAAGTTTGGAATTCTTCGGTTTCCCCAAATTCCAAAGGTAGTGATTTCAAGATTTGGTCGCATTGAGCCATTAAATAGTTGTCTAAACCCCTCATCACCGATTTGTTGGCGAAATCTTGTTTTTCCTCAAGTCGAAGGGGCTTTAAGCAATTTTCAAGTTGTTTTCGTACGGATGTCATTTGAGGGCCACCTTAACATTTTCCGGTTTGATAAATCTCATTCTGAAAACCCCTAAAGGACTCACAAAGAGGGCAATTTTAACTTTGAGACCACCCGAGCCCCGTCTGGGGATAATCAGGCCTTTTTAACGGAATTCGGGGTGAAAAACGCTTGTTTATTTCAAAAACATTTACGTATAATGCCGCCCCTAGTCTCAAAACAAAGAGGAGTATTGAAATGGCTCAAGTTTGTGATATCTGTTCCAAAGGCCCGATCAAAGCCCGCAAGATTACCCGCCGTGGTAAATCGAAAAAAGAGGGTGGTATCGGGTTGAACATCACCGGCGTGCATCTGCGCCGCCAAATGCCGAATCTTCAAGTTATCCGCGCCGTGGTAGACGGTCGCCCCAAGCGCCTTTTGGTTTGTACCCGTTGCTTGCGTTCTGGCAAGGTTCAAAAGCGCCAAGCCATTCGAAAGGCTTCTTAAAAAAATCAAAAAGCGGCGTTGCAAGTAATAAGTTTACAATTTCGGGTTATAAACGAAAAAGCCATTTCCCTCTTGGGTGATGGCTTTTTTAATAAACTAAGAACTTAATCCACCGAACTCATTACAAAACAAATAAATATTTCCTTTATCGGATCGCCCGGCCGCGGTACTTCCAACTGTTCCCCGTCCATCGCCATACAAAAGTTTCGTTTGAAAAACTTTGAACGCTCCCCGATTGAAATGTCCATGTCAATTTCACCTTCGCGGTTTCATCCGAAACCCATGCCATAGAAGCGATATCGCCATTGGTCAACGTGGCATCGGTAACCCAGCTTTGCATAATTTGTGTTTTCAACCGGTCTGCATTGGGGAAACTTCCGTCAGTTAGCCGATAGGCGTCATTCCAATCGGCTTGAATCACGTTGGCAACAAAGGAATCTACTGTTTGTTTTAACGCCTGTTCCCGCGATGCCTTTTCGTCCGGCGAAAGGGAACACCCGCCATAAAAGACTGCCAACGTCAGCAAAAAAAATCCCTTCATCAACCATTTCATATCCAAGCCTTAATTAGGATTTGAGATCCGTCACTTCGATTTTCCTGATTTCTTCCACCCGACGAATGTGGCGCTCCACTTTGCTGAAAGGTGTCTTAAGCCAAATATCAGCGAGCCTCAGATTCGTTTCCTGAGGCAAGTCCCGACCCGCTAATGAAAGGACGTTCGAGTCGTTATGGGATCGTGTTTGTTCCGCCATTTTTTCCGTAAAAACCAAGGCGGCGCGAACTCCTGGTACTTTGTTAGCAACAATCGACATACCGATTCCGTTTCCACAAACGACAATACCACGATCTGCAGTTTTGGACGCCACGGCCTTGGCAACCTTTTCACCGAAAACTGGATAATCGCTCGACTCAGCGTTATAAGCTCCCATATCCTCAACTTGATGCCCTTCTTGCTTTAGATGCTCAACAAGGACCTGTTTGAGTTCGAACCCAGCGTGATCGGAGCCAATAGCTATTTTCATTTTTCCCTCAAATTATTCTTTTTAAACAGCCAAAGTAACTTCAAAACACTTTAGTTTTTAAACCGCTCTAAGGCCATTTGGATATAACTTTCCATCAGGTCTAAAGTTTTCCGATAAGACTCCAAAGACTGCCCAATGGGATCCTCCACATCTTGGTTTCCCAAGCCGGCGAATTCAGACAAAAGAAAAACCTTGGTTTCCAAAAAAGGCATCTTCTTGAGAATCATTTCCTTGTGTTTCTCTGTCATAGTTAAAATCAAATCGCTTTCCATGACCAAGATTTTGCTCAAGGGTTGGCTTAGATGTCGGGAAATGTCAATTCCCTTTTCCTTGCAGACATCCACCGCTTCCAATGCCGCCGGTACGCCGGCAAAGGCCGCCAAACCAGCTGATTCAACTTCCAAAGGAATTTGACTTTCGAGGGCCATCTTTTTCAATAAACCCTCAGCCATGGGACTGCGGCAGGTATTTCCAGTGCAAACAAACAGTACCTTTTTAGACAACTCTTTTTCCCTTAAACTTTATTCTTGTGTCAGCTGGGTTAAAAGAGCCTCTACTCGGGTAACTTCATCCTTGGAAACACAACCGGTTCGGATGATAGTTACCCGCTTTTTATCAAATTTTGCGATCGCCGTTTCACCCCCTAGAGGGCAAATCCCCGCATCCAGAGCGACATCCACTTTTTCAAGAATTTCGGGATCAACTTCGTCAAAACGGACCGGACTCTTGTCCCCCGAGTAATTCGCGCTGGAAACCGCTAAGGTATCTCCTGCAGTACGTAAAAGCTCAAGGGCGATACCATGATCGGGACACCGAAGGGCAACGGTTCCATCTGGCCCTACTCCACCTTGGGCCAGTTGCGCTTTGACTTTTGTAATCAATGTCCAAGGACCAGGCCAGATTTTCTTTAGAACTTCCATATCCTTATCTTTAAAATCTGCAATCTCCAGGGCAACTTCAGGCCTGGAAATTAGGATAGATAGAGACTGGCTCAAGGGACGGTCCTTAAGTTTGAAAATGCGCTTAAGAGCCTCGGGCTTCTTGACCGAACAACCGATATCATAAACGGTGTCAGTCGGGAAAACGGCAATTCCTCCGTCCTTGATGACTTTCGCAACTTGGATCAAATTGGCCGGGGAATAAGGTAAGGATTTGAAGTTAGTTTTTTCACTCATGTTTTTTTCCATTCGTCCAAAGTACGCTTTCTCGTTAATATTTATAAGCCCCTAAGTTAATCTTCTCAAAGAAATACGTATTTTTCAGCACAAAAACCAATATATTTCACACATTTGAAACAAGAATGCAAAGCATTTTCAAAAAACCAAAAACGCTTTAATCTTTTTTAGCATGTAATCCCGCATGTTTGCTTTTCAATGCTCGCCATGCGATATCCTTTCGGTAATAGGCTCCTTCAAAGCGGATGTCACTGACAGCCCGATAAGCCTTTTCAACGGCTTGTCGAAGGGTTTTTCCGACACCCGTCACGCATAGGACCCTTCCGCCCGAAGTCTTTGTTTTTTCGCCTTCCAACACCGTTCCAGAGTGAAAAACATAGGTTTCAGGGTTTTGGACAGCTTTTTCAAGGCCTTCGATGATTTTTCCTTTTGGGTAAGACCCCGGATATCCTTTGGAAGCTATCACCACACAAACCGCTTGGCTTTCTTCCCACTCAATTTTCAAGTGGGATAGTTTGCCCTGCGCCACCGCCATACAGATATTCACTAAATCGGTTTTCAAAAGGGGCAATATCACCTGCGTTTCGGGATCACCAAATCGGCAGTTGTATTCGATCACTTTGGGGCCTTCTTTCGTGATCATGAGCCCAGCATATAAAACCCCTTTATAGATGATCCCCTTTTTCTTTAAAGCCTCAAGTGTAGGTTTAAGGATTTTCTCGAGAATTTCCTTACTGAGTTTTTCGGTAATAACGGGAGCGGGCGAATAAGCTCCCATGCCCCCCGTATTAGGACCCTTATCACCCTCAAACACTCGTTTGTGATCCTGAGCGCTGACCATGGGAACTATACTTTCGCCATCCACAAAGGCCAGAATGGAGGCTTCTTCCCCCATTAAGAACTCTTCGATCACTACTTTGGCTCCGGCATCTCCAAAGACCTTTTTCTTCATTGATTCATCTAAAGCGGTTTCTGCCTGTTGAAGGGTTTCACAAACCGTCACACCCTTACCAGAGGCTAATCCATCGGCCTTGATCACAATCGGCGCGCCTTGAGACCTCAAATAAGCCAATGCCTTTTTATAATCGGTAAAGGTCCTGGCATTTGCGGTAGGAATATTATTTTCCATTAATATTTTCTTGGTGAAATCCTTGCTTCCCTCCATTTGAGCTCCGTCTTTTGTGGGTCCAAAAACCTGGAACCCATCTTTTAAAAGCTCGTCGGCTAAACCTAAGCAAAGGGGAACTTCCGGTCCGATCACGATTAAATTGGGATCGTGTTCATTCGCCCATTTCACTAATGAAGGAATGTCATCCGCTAAAATATCCAAGCATTCGGCAATTTGCGCGATTCCTGCATTCCCAGGGGCACAATAGATTTTAGGATTTCGTTTGGATTTGGAAAGCGACCAACAAATGGCATGCTCCCGGCCCCCGGAACCAACGACCAAGATAACCAAGCCAACCTCCAAATAGTTTTAATGACGATATTATTATATTAATGTTTAAAATGACGATAAGAAGTAAAGATCATCGGAATACCATGATGGTTAGCGGCCTCGATAACTTCAGCATCTCTCACGCTTCCTCCGGTTTGAATGATCGCGGAAACCCCGGCCTTTGCGCAAGCATCTACACTATCCCTAAATGGCAATAATGCATCGGAAGCCATCACGCTTCCTTTGGCCATAGACCCTGCCTGTTGGATGGCAATTTCAAGTGACCCCACTCTATTCATTTGGCCGGCACCCACTCCGATGGAAACTCCGTCTTTAACCAAAACAATGGCGTTGGACTTAACGTGTTTTACGAGCTTCCAACCAAAATCCATATCTTTTGATAATTTTGGGTCGGGTTGCATCTGGGTGACCACCTTAAATTGTGATTTATCCTCCACCACTTGATCGAAATCTTGAACCAGATACCCCCCTTCCACGCGCCGCACATGATATCCAGATATGGTTTCTTTTGATTTTCCAAGGCCTTCCACGGACATGACCCTGAGATTTTTTCGGGCCTCAAAAATCTTCAAAGCCCCCACTTCGTACGAAGGGGCCAGCATGATCTCGAAAAAGCTAAGTTTTTCCAAAATTAACTTAGCCGTGTTTTCTGAAACAGGACGATTGACCGCCACGATACCGCCGAATGCGGAGATGGGGTCGGCAGCAAAGGCTTTTGCAAAAGCTTCCCCTATATTCTCGCCAATAGCGGTGCCACAAGGGTTGGTATGCTTGATGATGGTTGTCGCTGGATCATCAAATTCTTTAATCAGAGTTAGGGCCGAATCCGCGTCCATGATGTTGTTATAGGAAAGTTCCTTACCCTGCAATTGTTTCCCATTGGCAATGGTGGGTAGCATGTTATTGCGATCCTTGTAGAAAGCCGCAGGCTGGTGGGGATTTTCTCCATAACGCATTTCTTGAACCTTTAACCCGGACATGGTGAAAATATCCGGCCATTTCTTTTCAGAAAGACGGCGGTGAAGATATTCATGAATGGTACCGTCGTAACGAGCGGTGTTGCCGAAAGCCTCTATGGCGAGTTCCTGCCTCAATTTAAAAGTTGTGGCGCCGTCGTTCTCAGTCATTTCCCGGACCACGGCAGCATATTGAGAGGCCGAGGTAACCACCGTGACACTTCGATAGTTTTTCGAAGCCGAACGAATCATGGAAGGGCCGCCGATATCGATGTTCTCAATGGCTTCATGCAATTCAACATTGAGTTTGGAAATAGTGGCCTCAAATGGATAGAGATTCACACAAACCAAGTCGATGGGTTTGATATTGTATTTGGCGATGGTTTCCATATGCTCGATGTTGTCCCGAAGGGCCAAAAGGCCGCCATGTACCACCGGGTGAAGGGTTTTAACGCGACCGTCCAGCATTTCGGGAAAACCGGTAACTTCGGAAATATCTTTTACAGCCAAGCCGGCGTCCTTGATGGCCTTCGCGGTCCCTCCAGTCGAAATGAGCTCCACTCCATGTTGGACTAATTGTTTTGCGAAATCAATTAACCCCGTTTTGTCAGAAACACTCAACAAAGCCCGTTTTATTTTAACTTTGTCTTCAGCCATTCTTTCACCTCAAGGTTGGATTTTAACGCGTCCGTCACCTACTTTGATTTTTCCTGCACAGAACAAGCGAACTGCTTCGGGATAAAGATGATGTTCGACTCTTAAAACCTTTTCCGCCAAGGTTGCTTGCGTGTCGCCGGGCAACACCTTTACGTTTCCCTGAAGGATGATCGGGCCTGCATCCACTCCCTCGGTAACAAAATGTACAGTGGCACCCGATTCTTTTTCTTTGGCCTTGATGACCGCCTCATGCACATGGTGGCCATACATTCCTTCCCCCCCGAATTTAGGCAGAAGAGCGGGATGTATATTCATCATCTTGTAAAGATAAGGCCTTATCAAAACCGGCGTCAGGATTCGCATATATCCTGCCAGACATATCAGATCGATCTTTTTGTTTTGACAAAGCTCCAAAACTTCTCTGTCGTACTCCTCCCGGCTACCCGGATAACCTTTACTGGCAATGGCCACGGATTCGATGCGCTGGTTCTCGCCCCGTTTCATCGCACCCGATTCCGGAACATTGGAGAAAATTAGGCCGATTTTGCCCTTAAACAACCCTGTGTCCTGGGCGTCGATTAGGGCCTGGAGGTTTGAACCCTCCCCGGAAGCAAATATTGCTATTTTGATCAAAAAACTCTCCTGAACACTTACGTTACAGTTCGTTCCCAAGCACACTTGCTTTAGGGCGATTTAATTCTTTGGTTCTCCGCAAGATCTCTCGCACTTTTTGAAGATCATCGGAGGCTTTAATGTTTCCGGGATCCAAGATCAAAACGCTTCGATAAAGGTTAATAGCCGACTCGAAATCCCGGGTCAAGGCAAGACAATTGGCGTAGTCGATCAACATTGGAACGCAGGTAGGATAATCTAAAATCAAACCCTGATAAACGATTAATGCTTCGGAAAAATGTTCGTTTGCGGTTAGTTGTCGGGCCTTTTTGAAATCATCCGAAAGATATATCAGCATCGGGTCCAAACGAATTGCGCGCTTTAATTCGGTTTTCGCGTCTTCATCGCGTTTCAATCCATTTAAAACCTCGTAATTGTAAAAATGAAGAAGCATATAGTCCGGCGCCACTGTATTTAAGGCTTTAAAATCCGTCAGCGCCGCATCAAGATCGCCTTCTTTGTTCCGGTCCAGATAAACCGAACCCCGTAAATAGCGGGTATCAAAATCCGATGGGTCTAATTTCAAAGCCTGACTATAGAGGTCTATTGCGTCATCCCATTATCAG
>Ga0364881_10261_pt2 | contig 32943 bp, 34 predicted proteins | sample ExccelJu500001D4_5_FD_206923 | JGI IMG/M metagenome (GOLD analysis project Ga0364881, IMG submission 206923) | Enriched cells from Trout Bog Lake Hypolimnion, Wisconsin, USA - BchlTB.July30.5000.01.D4 | ecosystem: Environmental > Aquatic > Freshwater > Lake > Hypolimnion/Profundal zone | place...
CCGGACAAGCAGCAGGAATTGTAGCAGCGCAATCTGTTCTTCAAAAAATATCTCCAAGAAAAATAAACATCAGAACTGTTCAACAGAAATTATTAGATAATAAAAATTATCTGATGCCTTTTTACGATGTTCAACCAAATGATCCGGGATGGGAAGCTATTCAGAAAATTTCTTTGATCGGAATGTTGAAAGGCATTGGTAAAAGTGAAGGCTGGGAAAATAAAATGTTTTTTTATCCTGACAGTTTAATCATGCTTGATGAAATAAAAAGAAGCCTTCAATTTCTCGGTTTTGAAATTTTAGAAAAGAATGAACTCATCAATTTGCAAAATATTGTATCAGTCATCAATCAAATCAATTTTTCTATCAGCAAAAAAAATAAATCTGCATTCAAAGAAATAAAACAAATACCTGTTCACTCCTTTGAGGAATTAGGTTTGAATAATTATGACAGCAATCGTCCGTTAACAAAAAGAGAACTTGCAGTTTTATTCGATCATTTTTGTCACTCATTATTTCAATTACCAATTGATTGGCAAGGTGAAGTACATTTGTAAATCTTAAGTTTTTGTATGACCACATTTTCGTATTCGAAGTTATATCAGTTCACATATTCTGTCTTTATCAGTATCGGCTGCAGCGATGAGCATGCAACTGTTGCCACCAAAACCTTACTGAGTGCAGATTTGCGTGGAATAGACTCTCATGGTGTGGCAAGATTAAGCGGCTATGTCCGTTTATGGGAAGCGAAAAGGGTGAATGCGAATCCCCAAATAAAGATCATTCATGAAACACCATCAACTGCAACCATCGATGGTGATGCAGGATTGGGATTGGTAGTTGCACCATTTGCCATGCAAGTAGCTATTGACAAAGCAAAGATTGCAGGAACAGGATGGGTGAGCGTTTGTAACAGTAATCATTTTGGTATTGCAGGCTATCATGCGATGATGGCTTTACAACATGATATGATTGGAATGGCAATGACCAACGCAAGTGCATTGGTGGCACCCACTTTTTCAAAAGAAAGAATGTTGGGAACAAATCCTATCGCTGTTGCCATTCCTGCTAATCATCAACCTGCATTTGTTGCAGATATGGCGACAACTACAGCTGCAAATGGTAAGTTAGAAATATTGCAACGTAAAAATGCAGACATACCTCTCGGTTGGGCACAAGATAAAGATGGTATTGATTCAACAGATGCAAACATTATAAAAAAGCAAGGAGCTTTATTGCCATTGGGCAGTGACAGGGAACATGGTTCGCATAAAGGATATGCATTGGGAAGTATCGTTGATATTTTTTCAGGAGTATTAAGTGGTGGAAGTTATGGTCCGTGGGTGCCGCCTTTTCCTGCTTATGTGCCGATGCCTGAATATCAACCGGGCAAAGGATTAGGACATTTCTTTGGTGCGATGCGGATTGATGCATTTCGCTCTGCAGAAGACTTTAAACAGCACATGGATATTTGGATAGAACGTTTCAGAAAAGCCACACCAATGGAAGGTCATGATAAAGTATTGATCCCTGGTGATCCGGAAAGAGAAATGGAAATAGAAAGAATGAGAGAAGGTATCCCGATCGTTGATTCTGTTTTGGATGATTTAAAAAAAGTGGGAGAGAAGTTTGATCTCAAGTTTTAATAGTGATAAATTAATTATGATTCGATGTTTCAAAATATTATTCATTTCACTTTTATTTTTTTCTATTGAATCGTTTGCGCAAACAATTCCGCTGCAGAAAATAAATGCTATTTCCAATGTATCCAAATACTTGAATGAAAAAAAATGGAATGAATTATTTCCCAATCGTTTTAATGTTTCTTCTTATCCTGATTCATTGCATTCCAAAAAGCCAAGAACAGATTTTTATTCGTTTAAAGCATTTCTTCGAGCAGCCAGAATGTTCCCGAAATTTTTAGGAGAAGGAGATACTGTTGCAAGAAAAAGAGAGCTTGCGGCATTTTTGGCAAATATGTCGCATGAAACAAGCGGTGGATGGGAAGATGCACCCGGCAGTTATTACAGATGGGGCTTATATTATACAGATGAAAAAGGTTGTGAGAATGGTTGCGCTTCTTATTCTGATACATCTAAGAAAAAATATTTACCCATAGCCGGAAAGTCTTATCATGGAAGAGGCCCATTACAATTGAGCTGGAATTATAATTACGCACAATTCAGTGCGGCCTATTTTGATGATCAAAATATTTTATTACAACATCCCGAAAAATTAACCGAAGATCCGGTACTTTGTTTTGCATCTGCAATATGGTTTTGGATGACTTCGCAATATCCCAAGCCTTCCTGTCATGATGTTATTTGTGGTAAATGGATACCTAATGCAAAAGATTCTGCTGAAGGAAGATTGCCGGGATTTGGTGCAGTGGTAAATGTGATCAATGGTGGATTGGAATGCGGTATAAATCATTCAGACAATACAAAATACCGTTATGGATTCTATCAATTCTTCTGCAAATACTTTACTGTAACGCAGGGTGATAATGCAGAATGCAGTACACAAAAGCGTTTTGGTGTACAATAATCTTACCAGTAAGTCTCAGGTATTTTCTCTGTACCGTTCTTTGCGGCATAACGAACAACTTCAACCTTCAATTCTTCTCTTTTTGAATCGGTATTGAATTGCTCCATATTCAATATCTCAGATTGCTCTTTGCTCTTGATGAAAGTTTTCAGCAATTGCAGTACAGCCTCTTTTTCAGATTCGGCCAGCTTTAAGAAACAATCCAGCATTTCCTGTTCAGTATTGGTGCTCATAGCAAATCGTTTATTCAAATTTAATATTTTTTTCTTTTATAAAGCAATATTATACAGTCAATCGGTAAAAACGTTTTTTTGCAATGTAAATGGTAGTTATCATCAATAGACCGAAAGGATTAAATGTGCGTTTACAAGCTCGATACAGTGCTTTTTATTTTCTTTAACAAATGATGAGTAAACGATTAGCTTCTTAACTGGCTCTTATTGCCATAGATAAAACCTAACTTGATGGCAAGATTCTATTTGTTTTCGATTCTTTTCTTTTTATCATTCATGGAAGCTTGTACAAAAACGGTTGCCGATAATTCCGCCGGTAATATTGTTACAGCCCCTCTCTGGCCGATGAAAGCCGGAAACTCTTGGGTTTACGCCGATTCTATATTCACTGCTGACGGTGAACTATCGACAAGTTATGATGACTCAACATTTATATCCAATAAAACAGCATCTGAAGATGGCAATACTTTTTACGCATACAATGATTCTTTAGGATGGTTTGGCGCATCAGGTTATGTAGCTGCTGATGCAACTAACAGTTCTTTGTATGTGTTGGACAGTTTGAATGCCGGATCTTCTTATTTGATTTTCAGCCTTTCAGCACCAACCCCAGCTGTTACTGATTATGATGCATTATACAGCTTCACCAATACTTTTACGGTAAACGGATACAGCTGTTATAAAAACTTAGAGCAGGAAAAAGATGAGAATGGAAATGTAGTTTATGCGAATGTTTATTATGTATCGCCCGGTGTTGGTTTGGTTCGAATTGAAGAATATTCGATAAGCCCAAATACCAATTCCTTATTTATGGATTATTCACAAACCTTAAGGTCGTTCAATTTAAAATGATAACAATCAACTTGAACATATTTTTAACAATGCAGTAGTAAACGTTTGGTGTGATTATTGATTCTTAATAAAACAAAATCGATTAAAAAAATATGAAACGTTTCCCATTTTTTTCAGTGATTGTTTTTTTATCCTTACTGGCGGCATGTGCTAAAACTGCCAGCAATAATTCTTCAGCAAACAGTGCAACATCTCTTTGGCCATTAAAAGCAGGTAACTCATGGCTTTACACAGATTCTATATTCGATAATAATGGGAATTTGTTAAATGCATATAATGATTCAACATTTATATCATCCAAGACAACTACCAAAAACGGAATTAATTTTTACGCATACAATGATTCATTAGGATGGTTTGGTGCTGATGGTTATGTTGCTGTAGATGCTTCCAATACTACATTGTATGGTTTGGATAGCCTTAACGCCACAAGCCCTTATTTATTTTTTGCAACAGTACCTTATGATGGATATGTGATAGGTTCAAGCCAAGATTTTAGTAATCCATCCTGCATTGGTACAGATGCTTTATATGGTTTTGCAAGCACTTATACTGTGAAAGGATATACTTGCTATAAAACATTGGAAGATGTAAAAGATTGTAATGGAAATATTATCTATGCTGATGTTTATTATATTTCACCGGGTGTGGGTATTGTACGCATTGAAGAATATTCCGCAGTTCCAAATAGTACCAGTAATGCATTGTATTTAGATTACTCGCAAACATTGGGAAAAGATAAAATAAATTAGATCCACTTATATATTATTCGCCATTGCGGAAAGCAAGTAAGCATTTAGCAAAATGTTTCGCATTCTGCAATGGCGTTAACTATTTAGTGAGCCACAATTCCGCTGATATAAAAGTTCAGGAAAGGAAAAAGCGTTGAAGAGTGCGACGCAACCGGTGCTTTATGATTGTACTAACGCTTGTTAACTAAATATTCCTCTTAATCGCTTAACTAATTACTGCATTCGCCTACATTTGCACCTCATAAAAATCATGATTATGAAAGTGATGAAATTCGGCGGAACCAGTGTTGGCAAGCCCGAACGCATGCATCAGGTATCGCAACTGATTACCAAAGATGCAGAACCTACCATAACAGTATTAAGTGCATTGAGCGGTACCACCAATTCGTTGGTTGAGATCAGCAATCATTTATCGCAAAGCGACAGGATTGCTGCAAAAGCAAGTATTGATAGATTAGAAGCACATTACCGAAAGTTTGTTGGTGAATTAGTGAATGGAGAAGCTTTGCAGGCAAAAGCAAATTCAATTGTTACAGAACATTTCGAATTCTTAAATATTATCCTGCGCATTTCTTTCAGCGATGCATTGTATAAAGATATTCTGGCACAGGGCGAATTGATGAGTACCAAATTATTTTGTGTGTATCTCGAAGAGCAGGGTATCGATCATTTATTATTGCCTGCATTGGAATTCATGAGCATCGATGTAAATGAAGAACCCAATCTCCCTTCCATCAAAACAAAACTGAATGCTTTATTACAACATCATAGTAATAAAAAACTATTCATCACACAAGGGTATATCTGCAAAAATGCAAGAGGTGAAGTGGATAATTTAAAACGTGGCGGCAGTGATTATACAGCATCATTGATTGCTGCTGCGATCAATGCATCTGTTTGTGAAATATGGACTGATATTGATGGTATGCATAATAATGATCCGCGTATTGTTGATAAGACTCTTCCTATTGAACAATTGAGTTTTGAAGAAGCGGCTGAGTTAGCATATTTCGGCGCGAAGATTTTACACCCCACTTGTATCTGGCCTGCACAACAGGAAAATGTTCCTGTTAAATTATTGAATACCATGCAACCTGATGCGCCTGGAACAACGATTACCAAAGAAGCCGGAAGTGTTGGTGTGAAAGCAGTTGCTGCGAAAGATGGTATTATTGCCATTAAAATAAAAAGCAGCCGCATGTTGTTGGCTTATGGCTTTTTAAGAAAAGTTTTCGAAGTGTTTGAGAAATACAAAACATCCATCGATATGGTGACCACTTCTGAAGTGGCTGTTTCAGTAACGATTGATAATGATACTTTCTTGCAGGATATTATCCGTGAACTCGAACCATTTGGAACAACAGAAGTGGACAAGAATCAAACGATCATTTCTATTGTAGGCAATGAAATTGAATCTACCAATGATGTGATGAAAAGATTATTCGATGCCATTGAAGAAATACCTGTTCGTATGGTGAGTTATGGTGGAAGTCCGCATAATGTTTCTTTATTGGTTGACGGGCAATTCAAAATAAAAACATTGCAATTGCTGAATAAAGGATTGTTTGGATTGTAAGAATATTTTTTTAATAAAAGGCTGTAAGAAAAATCTCTTACAGCCTTTTTATTTTAGTTTTGAATCTGAATTTTTGTAAATGAAGAAAATAATTATTACTCTTCTTTGCTTAATCTTACCTTTTATAATATTTGCACAATTACAATTAAAAGGGATTGTGTTAGAAGCTGATTCGCAAAGACCTATTGAATCAGTAAGTATATATTTAAGCAATACTTCTATTGGTACAGTTTCAAATGCTAAAGGTGAATTTATACTTACAAACTTTCCTTATGGCAAATATGATTTAGTTGTGTCTTGTTTGGGGTATGAAACGCATGTGCAAACTGTTGAATCCAGAGACCTTTCTTTTTTAAAAATAAAATTGAAATCACGCATAAAAGAGTTGGCAGATGTTGTAGTCGAATCTTATGACAAAAACGGATGGAAAAAATGGGGCGACTTTTTTGTAGAATCATTTATAGGTACATCAGATAATGCAAGAAGTTGCAAAATCTTAAATAAAGAAGCTGTAAGATTTAATTATTCAAAAACGAAGAATCAATTGAAAGCTTTTGCAACAGAGCCTTTAATCATTCAAAACAAAGCAATAGGCTATGAAATTAAATATGAGTTACAAACCTTTACTTATAATTATGAAAGTAAAATGTTATTCTTTGCAGGGTATCCTTTTTTTCAGCAAATGGAAGCGAAAAGCGATCAAGCGAATGAGAGATTTGAAAAGAAACGAGCAGAAAGTTATTATGGTTCAATGATGCACTTTATGCGGGCAGTTTATGCAAATAAGATTAAAGAAAATAAATTTGAAATAAGAAAAATCATTGAAAAATCAGGCGACAATTTTTTGGTCGACTCATTACTCTCAGCTGATGATATTGCATATGCTTTAGACAGTACAAAAGTGATTTTTGAATTTTCAAATAAACTTGATATTACATATAAAGGTGGAACAACGCCAATTGAATACTGGAACAAACCTTTTGTTGAATCAAAGCGCGGATACCAAGTTTCACAAATAGAGTTAACTTCTGGAAATTATATTCAAATTGTAAGTAATGGTCGTTATTATAATCCATTGGATTTACTTTCTTATGGCTATTGGGCATGGTCTGAAAAGATTGCAAACATGCTGCCTTTTGATTATCAACCTTTACCAAAAGCAAATAAAAAATCCCGATGAAACTCATCGGGATTTTTTATTAAAATATATTTCAGATTAAATGATCATCAACGCATCTCCATAACTGAAGAAACGGTATTTATCTTTAATTGCTTTTTTGTACGCCTCGATTGCCAGATCATATCCTGCAAAAGCACAAGTCATAATTAATAAACTTGTTTTTGGTAAATGAAAGTTTGTTACCAATGCATCAGCAACATTAAAATTATACGGTGGATGAATAAAATGGTTGGTCCATCCTTCACTCGGTTTCAATAGTTTTTGAGCAGTAAAGCTTGTTTCCATGGCACGCATGGTGGTGGTGCCGATACTGCAGATACGATGCCCGCCCAATTTTGCTTTATTTACAATATCACAAGCTTCTTGTGGTATGCGATAATATTCAGCATCCATTTTATGTTTGCTCAGGTCTTCCACTTCGATTGGTCTGAATGTTCCCAAACCGGTGTGCAGTGTTAATTCCGCAAAACGTATTCCCTGAATTTCGCAACGCTTGATCAATTCTTTACTGAAATGCAAACCTGCAGTTGGTGCAGCTACTGCACCCTCATATTTTGCATACACCGTTTGATAACGCTCTTTATCTTCTTCATCGGGTTTGCGTTTGATGTATTTAGGCAAAGGTGTTTCGCCTAAGAATTCTAACATCTTTTTAAAACTTTCATCGTCATCATCCCATAAAAAACGAATGGTACGACCACGGCTGGTGGTGTTGTCAATTACTTCAGCTACTAATTCTTCATTCTCACCAAAATATAATTTATTACCTACGCGAATCTTTCTTGCGGGATCAACAATAACATCCCATAAACGGTTTGGTTTATTTAATTCACGCAATAAGAATACCTCGATCTTTGCACCTGTTTTTTCTTTACGGCCATACATTCTTGCCGGAAATACTTTTGTGTTATTGACTACAAACACATCCTTATCATCGAAATACTCGAGAATATCTTTGAAATGTTTGTTTTCCATGTGCCCAGTCTTGCGGTGCACCACCATCATCCGGCTGTCTTCTCTTTTTTTGGTAGGGTTTTGCGCAATAAGGTTAAGTGGGAGGTCGAAACGGAACTGTGATAATTTCATGTGTCTGATCCTTTGTTTTAAATGATAGCCACATTCAGGTTGCCGCCGCCTTACGGGGCGACTCGCTTCATGTTACGGCATGAATTTTTAGAAGTGGGCAAAGGTAAGGTAACGCAGGCAATAAGCCAATTTGAAACAAATTTTTGTGAGAATTATGGGGAAATCGGCTTTCAAGCTTTGGGAATCGTCCCTTGCGTCACTCACTTGTGCTCCATAACCTTATGCATCGAAGGACTTGCATGTTCTGAGATTTGCTCAACTGTTTTGACTTATGCATTTCATCAATTATACTTTTTACCTTCAAACAAATAATTTCAAAGCTTTTATTCAAAACCTTGAAACTTTTTTAAGCAATGAATATGTGCTTAATAGTTGTGTAAATTTTGTGTGATGTGTTCTTTTGTTGCAATACATTCCCCTAATTTTGTCGCCACAGATTGCATGCCTGTTGCTTGCCACTTCATGGCTGTACTGTAAAATTTAATCTATGATTCGTAAACCTTGGTGGAAGATAATCGCATTTGTATTGTTGATGTATGTATGCGTAATGGGTTTTTTAGTGAAAGTGCCAACACCTCCGGGTGTTCCTTTAGGGCACAGTATCCGTAACCTCTTCTTTCATGTGCCTATGTGGTTTGGCATGATGATCTTATTTTTTACGTCATTAGTATATGCAGTAAAATATTTGCGTAATCCCAGTCATTTATTAGATACCTACTCTTTAGAGTTTGCAAGAACAGGTGTTGTGTTTGGTGTGCTCGGATTAATTACAGGCTCTATTTGGGCCAAAGCTCAATGGGGAGCATGGTGGAGCGGTGATGCCAAACAAAACGGTGCAGCCATTGCATTGTTGATGTACTTTGCTTATTTTGTTTTACGCGGTTCATTGAATGAAGAGGAAAAGAAATCGAGAATTGGTGCTGTTTATAACATCTTTGCATTCTTTATGTTATTTCCAACTTTGTGGATACTGCCGAGATTGGTAGAATCTTTGCATCCCGGCGGACAGGGAAGTGAAGGTAATCCCGGTTTAAATCCGAAAGACAGTAATTGGCAAATGAAGATTGTATTTTGGCCGGCAGTAATTGGTTGGACTTTATTAGCTGTTTGGATCACTACTTTAAGAATCAGATTACAAATTTTAAAAGAAAAGAAATTATCAAATGGATAAATTAAAAAGAATTGCAGCAACTTTTATCATGTCAATGATCACTGTATTCGCTAACGCACAGGATGCAGCAGCTGACGCAAATGATGTAATGAAAGCCAATGGAAAAATTTATGTGGTGATGTCTGTTGTGATCGTAATTGTACTCGGACTTTTTATTTACTTGATTAATCTTGACAGAAAGATTACCAAATTAGAAAAAGAATAGGTGAAAGATGAGTAGTAATTGCAAGTTTAAAAAAATAAAATTGTAATTACTTGCGATTCACGATTTACGTTGTTCAATAAAGTTATGAAAGTACAAGTGTGGAATCATTCACCGGATGATTCGAAGGCAACAACAGTTGAATAAAGTTTTTAAAGATTGGCTCCATATTAAATACCTAAATAAGAAATCTTATGTCAAATCAACAGTACAGTTTTTTTGAAAGTGTAGAAAAAAGTTTTGATAAAGCAGCAAAATTTACCAAGTGGGATAAAGGTTTGCTCGAACAGATCAAAGCCTGTAACAGTATTTACAGCATGAAGTTCCCTGTAAAGATGGATGACGGAAGAATTGAAGTGATCGAAGCTTACCGTATTCAACACTCGCAGCATAAAACACCGTGTAAAGGCGGTATACGTTTCAGTGATGCAGTGAATCAGGATGAAGTGATGGCATTGGCAAGTTTGATGACTTACAAATGTGCCATCGTTAATGTTCCTTTTGGTGGTGCAAAAGGTGGTATTAAAATTAATCCTCGTCACCACAGTGCGTATGAATTGGAAAAGATCACCCGTCGTTATACAGCGGAATTGGTAAAGAAAAACTTTATCGGCCCGGGCATTGATGTTCCTGCACCTGACTATGGGACAGGCGAAAGGGAAATGTCGTGGATCGTTGATACTTACTCATCATTAAAACCCGGTGAAATTGATGCAGCAGGTTGTGTTACCGGTAAACCCATTTCACAAGGTGGTGTGAACGGTCGTAAAGAAGCTACAGGATTGGGTGTTTTCTTTGGTATTCGGGAAGTATGTAATATTCCTGAATTGATGAAGAAGACAGGATTAACACCAGGCGTTGTTGGAAAATCAGTAGTAGTGCAGGGCTTGGGTAATGTTGGATTTTATACTGCAAAATTTTTCCGTCAGGGTGGCGCAAAAGTGATTGCCATTGCTGAATATGAAGGAGCTATTTATAATGCAGACGGATTGAATGAAGATGATGTTTTCGCACACAGAAAAGCAACAGGTTCTATCTTGAACTTTCCGGGAGCAAAAAATATTACTAACAGCGGAGATGCATTGGAATTGGAATGCGATATTCTAATTCCTGCTGCATTAGAAAATGTAATCAATGCAAGTAATGCCGACAGAGTAAAAGCAAAAATTATAGGTGAAGCGGCGAATGGTCCTTTAACACCGGATGCTGATGAAGTATTTGTAAAGAAAGGAATATTGGTAGTGCCTGATATGTATTTGAATGCAGGTGGTGTTACCGTTTCTTATTTTGAATGGCTGAAAAATTTAAGCCACGTTCGTTACGGCAGAATGGAAAAAAGATTTACGGAAAATATGAACAGACATATTTTAAGTCAGATCGAAAATTTAACGGATAAAAAAGTCACGCCTTCAGAACGCAATTTTATTATGCACGGTGCTGATGAAATTGATCTGGTGCACAGTGGCTTGGAAGAAACCATGATCTCTGCAACAAGAGAGATAGTAGATATCTGGCATGCGAATCCTGAAATACCCGATCTGCGCACTGCAGCTTATGTTTGCTCGATCAATAAAGTAGCGATATCTTATGTTGAATTAGGAATTTTCCCATAATAAAAATGTTATTTAAAATAAAAAGCCGTTTCATTTGAAGCGGCTCTTTTATTTCATAAAGTCAGGAATGGAATTAAGTTCATTTGCTTTTCCATCTGCAATATTCCATGCATGGATATTGGTGCCATTAGTGATGACGAGATACTCCACTTTCATCACCATATTATATCGCAGGATTTGTTCAATGGTACTTTCATTCAACACTACATTCATCTCTTTGCATTCAACGATCATCCAGGGTTTATCATTCTTGTAAACAACGATATCGCAACGTTTTTTTAGTTCACCCAATTTTATTTCTTTTTCAATGGCAATTAATGTGGCAGGATATTTTTTTGTGATGATCAAATATTGCAAAAAATTTTGTCGCACCCATTCTTCAGGTGTTAATCGTAGCCATTGTTTTCGCACTTCATCAAAGATGAATTCTTTCTCATCTTCCTTTTTAAAACGGAAGTCGTGTTTGGGGTAGTTAATTTGAATCATTGCAATAAAAGTAATTTGTTTATTTTTACCGATTAATAAAAACTAACGAAATACGAATTATGAAGACTAAATTAGAAATCATCAATAATTGGTTACCGAGATATACCGGAGAAAGTTTAGAAAATTTTGGAGAATATGTGCTGCTTACCAATTTTGCAAACTATGTAGATATGTTTGCAAAATGGAATAAAGTAAAAGTGATCGGCAAAGACCGTCCTTTTCAATGTGCCACTGCAAACGGTATTACCATTATTAATTTTGGAATGGGCAGCCCCGGTGCAGCAACTGTGATGGATCTGCTTGGAGCTATACAACCCAAAGCTGTATTGTTTCTCGGTAAATGCGGTGGCCTGAAAAAAAGAAATAAACTCGGTGATTTGATATTACCCATTGCAGCCATAAGAGGCGAGGGTACATCAAACGATTATTTTCCACCCGAAGTTCCTGCACTGCCTGCATTCGCTTTGCAAAAAGCTATTTCAACAACTATCCGAGATTATAAAATTGATTACTGGACAGGCACTGTGTACACCACCAACCGTCGTGTGTGGGAACATGATGATGCGTTCAAAGCTTATCTCACAAAAGTTCGTGCTTATGCAGTTGATATGGAAACAGCCACCATTTTTACTGTCGGTTTTTATAATCATATTCCAACAGGAGCTTTGTTATTAGTAAGCGATTCGCCCATGGTGCCCGATGGTGTTAAAACAGAAGCGAGTGATAAAAAAGTAACGAGTGCTTTTGTAGAAAGACATTTAAAGATCGGCATCGATTCTTTAAAACAATTGATTAATAAGGGAGTTACTGTAAGACATTTGAAGTTCTAAACCTCAAGATTAATCCTTCCACAAAAATGGAAACAAAATAACTGCAAGCAATGCAACCATTGCATCCAATGCTATTAATAATAGGATCATTTGCCATAAGCCGCCTTGCACTACTTGGGAGAATGCGATAGTAGAAACTTTCATTAATAATAATAATTGCGGAATAATCAAAGGGAAGCCCATGATGGCCATTAAAGCGGCTTGTTGTTGTGCTTTTGCAGCTATGGCTGCGAGAAATGTAAATACCAAACTTAAACTTGCACCTCCTAAAATAGTAATGCCGATAAATGCTAAACCATTTTCTAACGGATTACCGAGTAAAACAGTAAACACTGCCAAGCTCAATAAACTCATCAGTAACATCAACAATAAATTGAAAGCTAATTTTGCTAATACAAAATCTCTGGCACCTGCAATCGAATAGAAGTAAAGCATTCTTCCCCTGTTCTCTGCCAGAAAACTTTTTGCCACTGCATTCACACAAACAAATAACTGGATGATCCAGAATAATGCGTTCCATGTTTTTTCATCGGGTTGTCCCATCGATAAATAAACCACGAAAATGGTGGAAGCTACATAGAGCAGTATTCCGTAAAAAGTGTATTGCTGTCTTGTTTCGAGCAATACATCTTTTTTAATGAGTGCGATAATATGTTGAAAAGAGGAAAGTTTCATAGAAGTTGCAAAAATAGTATCATAAGATTAATTCATTTAATTTTAATTCTATGAAGGGATTCGGAAAATATTTCCTATCAGTTTGTTTGATAGGAATGATTCAACAGTCATCTGCACAGATCATCAATATCGATAAAGTGGATACCACTCCGTACATTCACAAAGCTCAATGGGACGGGCAACTTTCATCCGGATTGGAAATCGACAAACAAAAGGCAACTTTATATGATGCCACGAGCGGTTTTGATGCATCACTTCAGAAATATCATGAGCTCTTTATTTTTTCAGCAAGCGACCGATTTACTTATAATGGGCCTGATGATTTTTTGAATACCGGTTATTTTCATCTTCGATGGAGGCACGATTATAAAGACCAATTGCATTTGGAATCATATATCCAATACAGTTGGGATACAAAATTAGGTTTGGAAAAAAGATATATCGGCGGTGTAAACATGCGTTATAATTTCTGGCATCGCAGGGCATGGGAAATGACTTTTGCAACAGGATTGATGTATGAAAATGAAACATGGGATTATTCTGCAGTTGACTCTGCAAAGATTCCGCCTAATCCTGTTAATATTCAAACAAGCCTTGTAAAGAGTAACAATTATATTAAATGGGAAGGCAAAGTTTCAGCGAATGCAAATATTGCTATTGCTGTTTTTTATCAGGCAAGCTTTGCTGATTTTTTTGAACCGAGAATCGCCACCAATGTCAGTTTTGATGTAGATATTTCCAAACACTTTACAATGGGATTGAAATATGCCGGTGTATATAATTCAAAACCGGTGGTGCCGATCTTTAATTTTTATTACAGCCTGTCAAATAATATCACGTATAAATTTTAAATAACTATTTATTGCTTAATAAGTTTATCGCCTTCGAGAGCCTCAGGCTGACAGCTTTTGTCATGTTGAGCTTGTCTAAACATAGACAAAATATTCTGTGTCCTTCCGTGATTCTGTGACAATATTATTTTAATGTGCTTTTTCTTCAGCCCCTTTTTGTGCACAGATTCTGCAACGAGGTTCATAAATATCTTTTTCACCAACGAGAACCTGTCCGCTTTGTGTTGTTTTGCGGTAAGAAACATTGGCAATATTGCCGCATTGCACGCATATCGCATGAAGCTTTGTGATATAATCTGCTATCGATAATAGATAAGGCATCTGACCGAATGGGCGACCGAGATAATCCATATCCAATCCCGCTACGATCACACGAACACCACGCAGGGCAAGGGTTTCACAAACATTGATGATCTGATCGTCAAAGAACTGGGCTTCATCAATACCCACCACATCCACATCCTGTGCCAGCAATAAAATGGTTTGAGAATTTTCAATGGGTGTGGATTGTATGGCATTGGCATCGTGGCTTACCACTTTAGTCTCATCGTATCTAACATCAATGGCAGGTTTAAATATCTCCACTTTCAGGTTGGCGATCTTTACACGTTTTAAACGCCTGATCAATTCTTCTGTTTTACCGCTGAACATGCTTCCGCAAATCACTTCAATCCATCCTCTCCGTTCGCCGCTGAAATTAGGTTCTATAAACATGCTGTAAACTTACGTTTGTTGAAAAAACTTGTTAACTTTAGCAAAAGCTATTTAACCCCCAAATGTATTACATCCCATGGAAAGATTGGGCACATTGATCACTAAATTAAAAGAACAATTTGATCAAAAAGCAGGATCAGAAAAATTACTGATGACAACTCAGCTGATCTTGGCTGAATTACAACAACACGAGTCGCAACATGCAGCTATTGGAAAAGTGTCGGTGATGATGCCGGTGAGTAATCATACAGCAGAACCAAGAGTTGAGATCAATTTTGTTGATCCGAAACCACCTAAAATTTTTCAGCAAAAAAAAGAAGAAGGCAGTGGTTGGTTATTTGATCCTGTTGAAACCATTCCCACACTGGCACATCAGGAGCCATTGAAAAAAAAGGAAGTGAATGATACCCTCTCTAACAAAAAAGCAAGTTTGAATGATCAGCTAAAAGAAGAGAAAACAGAATTGGCAACAGCATTGCACGCAGCGCCTGTAAGAGATCTGAAGAAAGCCATCGGTTTGAATGATCGTTATTTATTCATCAGCGAATTATTCCGTGGCGACGAGAATATGTATGAGCGAAGCATTAAGACCATCAACAGTTTTTCTATTTATCCCGAAGCAGAATATTGGATACAACGCGAATTAAAAGTGAAATTAGGCTGGAAAGAAAAAGATGAAGCAGTTGTATTATTTGATCAGATCGTCAAAAGACGTTTTTCATAAATATATTTCAAGATCTTTTCTGTGGCGCCGGCTTTACTTCTTACATAATTACCTGCATCAGCAGACATTCTTTTGTAAGTATCTTCTTCATTCAATAATTTATTGAAAACACTTTCGGCTTCCAATGCATTTTCAATGGAGAACGCACCATTTGCATCGATCAATTCGATCGCTTCAAAATATTTATCATATTCCGGACCGAATACAACGGGCTTACTGTAAACAGCAGCTTCCAGAACGTTATGGACACCGTCATCTCCAAATGCGCCGCCAACATAACAAATGGTTGCATATTTATACAATTGGCTTAACATGCCAACATTGTCAATGATCAAAACATTTTTTTTCAAATCTATGTTCTCATCTTGCGATTTACGATTCACGATTTCCGAATACAAAATCGCATTCTTGTACAAAGACAAACATTCTTCAATTCTGTCTTCATCAATATCATGCGGAGCAATGATGAATTTTATTTCAGGATGTGTATTGGCATAATGATCCAATTCTTCATCATCTTCTGTCCACGTACTTCCTGCCACAATCACCTGATTATTTTGTACGAATCTTTCAATGATCTCTATCGGAGCAAATTGTTCAGCAATATCTATCACACGATCAAACCGGGTATCTCCGCAAACAGTGATATTATCTTGAAATCCAATGCTGTTCAATAATTCAGCCGATGACTGATTTTGAATGAACAGATAAGTAAAACAGCTGAGCATTTGCTGATGAAAACTTCCATACCATTTGAAAAAAGGCTGTTCTTCCCTGAATACTCCTGAAATCAGTAACAATGGAATATTTCTTTTTTTTGCTTCATTCAGATAATAAAACCAGAATTCATACTTTACAAAAATGATCAATGAAGGGCGAACAATTGCATAAAATTTCTTTGCATTGATCTTTGAATCCATCGGCAGATAAAATATCCAATCTGCTCCTGTATAATCTTTCCTTACTTCATAACCCGAAGGGGAAAAGAAGGTCAGCAATATTTTGTGTTCCTTATTTTTCTTTTTGATGGATTCGATCAATGGCCGCCCTTGTTCAAATTCACCCAATGACGAGCAATGGATCCAGATCACTTTATCCTCATTATTTCTGAAAGCGTTCTCCAGTAGTGGAAATAGGTTTTTTCTGCCGGCGATCCATTGTGCGGCTTTTACATTTTTATTGCTGATCAACCATGCAGCTTTTGGGTATAAAAAAATAAAAATGTTGTATATCAGTTTCACTTCAAAAACAAATTATGATACAAATTAACGATTATAATCTCGGCAGAAAATAACTGTGGACAATATAGTCCTGTTTCCATATTGTAAAACATTTTAAACTACTTTTGTATGGCTTAAATTTTGCTATGAGACCAATTCAAATGGTAGATACTAAAAATCAGTATCTCAAGATCAAAACAGAAGTGGATGCTGCCATTCATGAAGTATTAGACAGTGCCGCGTATATTAACGGAAAAGCCGTACAGGATTTTACCAAATCTCTCAATGATTATATCGGTTCAACATTCACTATTCCCTGTGCAAACGGAACGGATGCATTGCAAATAGCAATGATGGCATTAGGACTTGAGCCCGGTGATGAAGTGATCACTCCGTCATTCACTTATATCGCAACAACTGAAGTCGTTGCTTTATTAAAACTGAAGCCGGTGTTCGTAGAAGTGGATGCAAAAACTTTTTGTATCGATCCGCAAGCGATCAGAAAAGCGATCACTTCAAAAACAAAAGCAATCGTGCCGGTTCATTTATACGGACAAGCAGCCAATATGGAAGCGATCATGCAAATTGCTGAAGAACATAATTTATTTGTGATCGAAGACAATGCGCAAGCTATCGGTTGCGATTATACTTTCAGTAACGGAACTAAAAAGAAAACAGGCTCCATCGGTCATATCGGATGCACTTCATTTTACCCCAGTAAGAATTTAGGTGCTTACGGTGATGGTGGCGCCATCTTCACCAATGATGAAGCATTGGCAAAAAAAATGAAGATGATCGCAAATCACGGTCAGGAAAAAAGATATTATCATGACATCGTAGGATGCAACAGCAGATTAGATTCTATTCAGGCAGCCATTTTAAATATCAAATTAAAAGAGTTGGATAATTATATTGTTGCACGTCAAACGGCTGCTGCATTTTATGATAAAGCTTTTGCCAATCATCCAAAGATCACAACCCCATTTGTTGCTCCATTCACCAATCATGTGTATCATCAATACACATTGATTTTAAAAGATGCAGACAGAGACGGATTGAATACTTATCTCGCTGAGAAAAAAATTCCTTCCATGATCTATTATCCCGTTCCGGGTCACCGGCAAAAAATGTTTGCTGCATTCGGATTGGATAAATACGATTTAAAAACAACCGATTGGTTAACAGAAAGAGTGATCTCATTACCGATCCATACCGAATTAGATGTGGAACAACTTTCTTATATTACATCTGAAATATTGAATTACTTAAATAAATAATCTATGAAAATCGCAGTAGTTGGTACCGGATATGTTGGATTAGTTTCCGGTACTTGTTTTGCCGAAACAGGTAATCATGTAACATGTATCGACATTGATAAAACTAAAGTAGATAAACTATCCAAAGGAGAAATTACCATCTACGAACCGGGTCTTGAAAAAATATTTTTACGTAACCTTAAAGACAACCGTTTAACTTTTACAACTGATCTGGCTGAAGGAGTCAAAGATGCAAAAGTTGTTTTCTTAGCATTACCGACACCTCCCGGCGAAAATGGTTCTGCTGATCTGAAATATGTGTTGGGTGTTGCAAAAGATCTGGGAAGTATTTTGACTGAATACAAAGTGATCGTTGATAAAAGCACTGTTCCCGTTGGTACCGCAGAAAAAGTAAGAAAAGCCATTGCAGAAAATTATAAGTATGAATTCGATGTAGTAAGCAATCCTGAATTTTTACGCGAAGGTGTTGCTGTGGATGACTTCATGAAACCTGATCGTGTTGTGATCGGTACTTCTTCAGAACGTGCAAGAAAAGTAATGAGCGATCTGTATGCACCTTATGTTCGTCAGGGTAATCCGGTAATTTTTATGGATGAAAAAAGTGCTGAGCTCACTAAGTATGCAGCCAATTCATTCCTTGCCACAAAGATTTCTTTCATGAATGAGATTGCACAGCTCTGCGAAAGAGTAGGTGCCGATGTTGATATGGTTCGTCGAGGTATTGGCAGTGATGATCGTATCGGAAAAAGGTTTTTGTTTCCCGGCATCGGTTATGGCGGAAGTTGTTTCCCGAAAGATGTGCAGGCCTTAATTAAATCATCCGAAGAAGTGGATTATGATTTTCAAATATTGAAAGCCGTTGAAGAAGTTAATGAAAAACAGAAATTGCATTTGATTCCCAAGGTCAAAGCATATTTTAACAATGACCTCAAAGGAAAACATTTTGCTTTATGGGGATTGGCTTTCAAACCCAATACAGATGATATTCGCGAAGCACCGGCTTTATATTTGATTGAAGCATTAACCGCTGCAGGTGCTACTGTTGCTGCATTTGATCCCGAAGCAATGCCGAATGTGAAAAGAGTAGTAGGCAATAAAATTAAATTTGTTGAAAGCCAGTATGAAGCATTGGATAATGCTGATGCATTGATCATTGCAACTGAGTGGAGCGAATTCCGTACACCCGATTTTGAAGTGATCGATGCAAAATTGAAGAACAAAGCCATCTTCGACGGAAGAAATGTGTTTGAAGTAAAACAAATGCTTGAGATGGGTTATCATTATGAAAGTATTGGTCGTCCTTAATTTTAAAATCTCAATATCAAAACATGGCAAAACGAATATTAATAACAGGTGCTGCCGGTTTCTTGGGCTCCCATTTGTGCGACAGATTTATCAAAGAAGGTTATAATGTTGTGGGAATGGATAACCTGATCACAGGAGATCTACGAAACATTGAACATCTTTTTAAATTAGAACAGTTTGAGTTTTATCATCATGATGTTTCTAAATTCATTCATGTTCCCGGACATATTGATTACATTCTTCATTTTGCTTCACCGGCAAGTCCGATCGATTATTTAAAGATTCCTATTCAAACATTAAAAGTAGGATCACTCGGCACACATAATTGTTTGGGATTAGCGAAAGATAAAGGTGCAAGAATGCTCATTGCATCTACCAGTGAGATTTATGGTGATCCTGCAGTGCATCCGCAAACAGAAGAATATTGGGGTAATGTAAATCCAATTGGTCCGCGTGGTGTATATGATGAAGCAAAACGTTTTCAGGAAGCCATCACAATGGCTTACCATACTTTTCATGGATTAGAAACAAGGATCGTTCGGATCTTTAATACGTATGGCCCGAGAATGCGATTGAATGATGGCAGAGCGTTACCTGCTTTTATCGGCCAAGCCTTGCGAGGAGAGGATTTGACATTGTTTGGAGATGGCAGTCAAACAAGAAGTTTTTGTTATGTTGACGATCTGATCGAAGGAATTTATCGTTTGTTGTTGAGTGATTATGCCTACCCTGTAAACATTGGAAACCCGAATGAAATCTCCTTGAAAGATTTTGCTGAAGAAGTGTTGAAATTAACCGGCTCATCCGTAAAGATCGCTTATAAACCATTACCTGTTGATGATCCTAAACAACGTCAGCCTGATATTACAAAAGCAAAAGAAATTCTTGGATGGGAACCGAAAGTGGACAGGGCAGAAGGTTTGAAAAAAACCTATGAATATTTCAAATCATTGCCCAAAGAAGAATTATACAAACTGCCCAAAGAGTTTACAAGTAATAAGTAATTTTCTCATTCTGCAACATCAGTACAATCATGAGTAAACCTTTAATTGCAGTAACAGGAAAAAATGGTCAGCTTGGTTGGGAGCTGCAACAACTGCATGGATCTTATTCAACTGCATTTGATTTTATTTTTACTGACAGAGAAGAAATTGATTTGTATCAACCCGAAACCATTTTATCTTTCTTTCAGAAATATCAGCCGCAATATTTTATTAATTGTGCTGCTTACACTGCTGTTGACAAAGCTGAAACAGAACAGGAAAAAGCATTAAAAATAAATGCTGAAACAGTTGGGATCATTGCTGCAGCATGTGCCAAGATCAATTGCACACTCATAACCATTTCTACCGATTATGTGTTTGACGGCAATGGAAAAAAACCTTATGCTGCTGATGAAAAAACAAACCCTTTGAATTATTATGGTTATTCCAAGTGGTTGGGTGAAAAGTTGGCATTGGAGAACTGCCCTCAATCTATTATCATCCGTACTTCATGGGTGTATAGTGTTCACGGGAATAATTTTGTAAAGACAATGTTGCGATTGATGAAAGAGCGGAACGAAATTAAAGTCGTGAATGATCAAACAGGGTCTCCAACTGCTGCCGCAGACCTTGCTGCTGCCATTCTTCAGATCATTGAACAGTTAAGTAGGGGCAACAAAAAATATGGTATCTATCAATACAGCAACAAAGGAATCATTTCGTGGTACGATTTTGCAGTTGCCATCAGATCCTTAGCGGGATTGACTTGTAATGTGCTGCCTGTTCCTTCGACAGAATATCCGACTCCGGCAAAACGGCCTTTTAATTCTACGATGGATACACATAAAATAGCACAGGATTTTCATGTTGAGCTGATCGATTGGCAAACAAGTTTAGAAACTTGTATTAAAAAATTAGCTGCCGCATAGATGAAACAGGGCATTATCATATCAATGCTTTTGATGATGATGTGCAATAGGTTATTTGCTTCAGAGGATTCTGTTTTTTCTTTTCGCTTTCGTAACGATGTAACTGTTACAGCAGATTTCCCTAAAAATTTTTCTTCCAAGAAAAAAACACAACTTATTTTATTTGCGTTGCCCAATGGCAATTCAACAGTACAAACAATGGGCAAGCAAATGAAGGCAGGCGATGACTGGCATTTTGATATCCAGCATATCGCTGCACAAACAAGATTTGTTCGGAATGAATTGCCAAATAAGAACATCGTAGTTGTTTATGTGGAGAATGATCTGAAAGCATGGCCGCAATGGAAAAGAGTGCATGAAAATTATACAGTATTAATTCCTGCACTTGTTGATACAATTGAAAAAATATTATCCATCAAAAAATATTCTTTACATCTGAATGGTCACAGCGGCGGCGGAGCATTTGTTCTCGGATATATTCAATCACAAAAAAATATTCCCGATCATGTCAATCGCATCACATTTCTGGACAGCGATTATGGCTACGATTCAACTTTTACTTTGAAGTTTGTTGATTGGCTGAAGAAGAAGAGCTCAAATCGGTTAACGGTTTTTGCCTATAACGACAGTGTTGTTATTTACAACGGCAAACCTTTGGTTTCTCCAACAGGAGGAACATGGTACAGAAGTAAATTGATGATGAAAGATTTGTCAGCTTATTTCGGTTTTAAAACAACAAGAGCAGATTCTGTTGTACAATATTCTTCGAAGAATCAGATCAATTTCTTTTTGGTGGATAATCCCGACAAGAAAATTTATCATACCGTTCAGGTAGAAAGAAACGGATTTATCCATTCAATATTGATAGGAACAAAACAAGAAAGTAAAAATTATTCTTATTGGAGTAAGCGTGCCTATGAAAACTTAATTGAATAAAAAAAGAGCAACGAAAAATTGCTCTTTTTTTATTACGCTACGAATTAATCTTCATCCGGTTTGATGATATATGTATAAGTAATACCTGCCAAAGCACCACCCAGCAAGCATCCTACAACGTAGAGCCAAATGGTTGACCATTCAAATACACCGAATACACTTGCACCTACAGCCACGGCAGGATTGAAAGCACCGCGACTAACAGGTCCTAAAGTATAAGCCATTGCAGTAACCGTAAAACCGATCGCTAATCCATAATTACTGTTGCCGGCAGTTTTTGTTGAAGTAGCAACATTTAACACCACATAAGCCAAAGCAAATGTGCCAATCACTTCAGCGATGAATGAACGCATGATATTTATTTCTTCGCCTGCAGTTGGTGCATAGTCAAAAACTTTAAGCGTGATTAACGCTGCAGCAACGCCACCTAAGATCTGTGCAATCCAATAAATGATCAACTCCTTTGCAGCAAGTTTACCCCGTATAAAAACAGCAAGCGAAACAGCAGGATTATAATGACCGCCTGAAACATAGCCGCCGGCATAGATCATCACCATTAGTGTTGCACCAATAGCCAATGGTGCCATATTGCCTGCCTTGCTGCCCGCCATGCAAACAGCAAGCACTAAAAAGAAAGTACCAATAAATTCAACAATGTATTTTTTCATAAAACAAGTTTTGGTTAAAACAATATGCCAAAATAACTGTTATTAACTGGAATTGCAACAGTGAAAAAAAATTGTTCACAATTAAAACAGGTAAACTATTTTGCAGCAAATAAAATATAGAATATGAAAATTGAAATTGGTCAGACAGCACCTGATTTTGCTTTATTTGATTCGGACAAAAACAAAGTGACCTTAGCAGAACAAAAAGGAAAAAATGTGTTGCTTTTATTTTTCCCGCAGGCATTTACAGGTGTTTGCACTGCAGAGTTGTGCAGCATCAGAGATAATATTGCGCTGTATAATAATACGGATGCTACTGTATTTGGCATTTCGGTAGATTCCATTTTTACACTCGGAAAATTCAAATCGGAGCAAGGATATAATTTTCCTTTGTTGAGCGATTTCAACAAAGAAGTTTCAAGAGCTTACGGAAGTATTTACGAAAACTGGATATTGGATATGAAAGGTGTTTCCAAGCGTTCTGCATTCCTCATCGACAAAGAAGGAATTGTTCGTTATGCCGAAGTTTTGGAAAATGCAGGAGAGCAACCCAACTTTACAGCTATACAAAGCACATTAAAAACGCTTTAAAAACTATATTTTTTAATTAAAAAGATGCGTCGCACAATCGAACGCATCTTTTTTCGTTTATGCAGCAAGCGAAAACGATGCTCAAGTCATCTTATTTTTATAACTTTACGACGAAGAATCTATCAATGAAAAAATTGTACACTCTTTTTTTAATCTGTTCACTCATGTTGGTCAGCAGTTTTACTGTTGCCCCTTCGGGTGATTTTCCTGATTATCAGCAAAGGACTGTTCAGTTTTATCCTAACCCTGCTACTTCTGTCATTTACTTCGAATTCCCTTCCAATTTTGAAAAAGCAAATTACTCATTGCACATTTATAATTTCCTCGGCAGAAAGATGAATGAGTTTCAGGTAAACAGCGGCAAGGTTTCTGTACAGTTAGACAATTATTTTCGTGGATTATATGTTTTCCAGATCAGAGATAGATCCGGTAATATTATTGAATCCGGTAAGTTTCAGGTGGTGAAATAGTTTTTAATCAAGCCTTCCGATATAAGTGTCGATTACATTTACCTGAATTCCAAAATGCATTAAATCATTTCTTAAATCTCGCCAATTTTTATCTGTCAGGCTATCAGACCAATAAGTTTCAAGAGTTAGATCTTTACGTCTAAGTTCCAAGACCATTATACCAGCTTTGCCTCCGCTTTTCATTTGAATATTTGCTTCCTGAATATCATCAATATGTATAGAGATATTTTTATAAGGCCAGAAGATGTTTTTTACAATTAGTGTTTTATTATTAATTATGAAATAATTATATCTTTTCACGCCTATTAAGAAAAATATTAGACACCAAATTAAAATCACAATTAAAAGCAGTGGAAATGGAAGCTTTCCCCTGGAAGAAAAATTTAGAATTAATGCAAATGTTGGTGTTGCAATTAATGTGAAAAATATCATATTGAATAACCCGTAACCCGAATATTTTCTTTCTATAGAATAATCAATATTTTCTTTCTGTGAATTCATTTTTATGACTACTTGAAACTTGTCTCTTGTTCCTTGTCTCTTCTTTATTCTTTATTCTTTCTTCTTTCATCTATTTATCAGTCACTTCCACTATTAAGAATTTCAAATAATTCGTATTCTCCATTCCCCAAATAATAGGATGATCACTTGCCTGTGCATTAAATACAACCTGCCTTATTTTTTTTCTGGCATCTTTTGCCGCCATTTCAATGGTTTGAAAAAACATTTCAGGATGTACTAAATTGGTACAACTCGAAGTCACCAAAAAACCTCCATTCTTAATTAATTTCATGCCACGCAAATTAATTTCTTTATAACCGGTGATGGCTTTCTGAATATTCTCCCTGCTCTTTGTAAATGCAGGCGGATCAAGCATTACAACATCATACTGCCTGCCGTCTTTGCCCCATTGTTTCAATACATCAAAAGCATTCATCGCTTCAAATTTGCAAATATGATCTAACCCGTTCAATACTGCATTTTTATTGGCTTGTGCCACCGCATTCTCACTGATATCTAATCCCAACACAGATTTTGCACCGTAATGTGCAGCATGAATTTCAAAAGTTCCTGTATATGTAAAGGCACCCAACACATCAGCACCTTTCACAATATGCTGAATGGCTCTGCGGTTATCCTGCTGATCTAAAAAATATCCCGTCTTTTGTCCGTTCTCAATATCAACATGAAATTTCAAATTATTCTCATTGATGATGATATTCGTGTCAAACGGTTCTGATAAAAAGCCTTTTACCTGTTCCAATCCTTCCAACTCTCTTACCGGCACATCATTGCGTTCATAGATACCTTTAGGATGGAATATTTGCTGCAATGCTTTTACGATGGCAGGTTTCCATAGATCCATTCCCAATGCCAATGTTTGTATCACAAAATGATCATTGAATTTATCGATGATCAATGCCGTCATTTCATCTGCTTCGCCGAATATCAATCTGCAGTTTTCTCTGTAACCGATCTTTTGTCGGTATTGCCAGGCATGTAATATCCTGTTGTAAAAAAATTGTTCATTGATATCTTCTTTTTTTCTCGTTAATAAACGAACAAGGATCTGCGATTTTGGATTGATATACCCGCGGCCGCAAAATTTTTCATCATTATAAAAAACATCAACGGTATCTCCGGCGGTTACTTCGCCCACGATCTTTTCCACTTCATTGTTGAATATCCAGGGATGCCCGTTGAAAACACGGTTTGCAATTTTACGTTTTAAAAAGACTTTAGTCATGCGGCAAAGATAAAGGAGAAGGAACGCCAATGATATTCCCTTTCAACGGAGCTACAATTCAGCCATAAATGTATCAGTCAAAGGCTTGGTGAAATTCGTATTCAAGCTATTCCGAATTCCATTAACTCTTTGGATAGCAGGATTTCCTATAAAGATGAACAGATACCAGGTTTATATGTACTAAAAAAGATGATTGGCAGGGGCTTAAAGGCAAATAGCGTATTATTTAAAACTAACCTGAACTATATGAAATACAGGTTTAACCCATAGATAAGCCTTGTCTTTAAAGACATGGCTTATACAAGGCTTATAGATGGCTCATACAAGGCTTATATAAGGCTTATCTATTGTTTTAGTACCCTTTTAGTACGGGTTTCTTATACTGAATACACACCTGGGTGCAAATGATCGTCCCGTTTTGATTAAAATAATCTGGAAATCAGGCTCATATGCTTCATAATGGTCTCTGTTATTCAAACTTCTTTCCTGCCAATTTTTCCCGTTTCTTTGCTTGGCAAAAAAATTGACCGATAGGGAAAGACTATTAAAAACAATTATGGAAGACAAAGAAGTGCAGCAAAACGATATGGCTGACAGTAATGTGAACATTCCTACTGACGAAAATGCAGCAGGTAATACGCTTTTACAGGAACCTGTTGCCGAAGAAAATGAAATGGAAAAATTACAAGCCGAATTAGCTGAGCAAAAGGACAAATACCTCCGTTTGATGGCTGAATTTGAGAATTTCCGAAGAAGAACGGCTAAAGAAAGGATAGAGCTTATTCAAACCGCCGGTAAAGATGTTGTTATTTCTTTACTCGATGTAATGGACGATTGTGACCGCGCTGAAAAGCAATTGCAAAGCGGTACAGATATCGCTGTTCAAAAAGAAGGCATTCAGTTAGTGTTTAACAAAATAAGAAGCACTTTGCAGAGCAAAGGATTAAAAGCAATGGAAAGCATCCATACGGATTTTGATGTGGAGAAACACGAAGCAATTACTGAAGTGCCGGCTCCCAACAATAAATTAAAAGGTAAAGTGATGGATGAAGTGCAGAAAGGTTATTACCTGAACGATAAACTGATCCGCCACGCAAAAGTGGTGGTAGGGAAATAAATGCCCCCATCCCCTAAAGGGGAGTAAGGCGATTTTTTAAATTTAAATTACCCCTTTAGGGGATAGGGGCATGAGTAAAAGAGATTATTACGAAATATTGGGAGTAAGCAAAAGCGCATCGGCAGATGAGATCAAGAAAGCGTACCGTAAAGTTGCCATGCAGTTTCATCCGGATCGTAATCCCGGTGATAAATCAGCAGAAGACAAATTCAAAGAAGCTGCAGAAGCGTATGAAGTGTTGAGTGATGTTGATAAAAAAGCAAAATATGATCGTTACGGTCATCAGGCATTTGCACCCGGTGGCGGTGGCGGAGGATTTCATTCGAGTAATATGGAAGATATCTTCAGTCAGTTCGGAGATATTTTCGGCGATGATATGTTTGGTAATTTCTTTGGAGGGGGTGGCAGCAGAAGAGGAGGAGGTGCAAGCAGATCAAGAGGACAGAGAGGAAGTAATCTTCGTATTAAAGTAAAACTAACTTACGAAGAAATTGCGAAAGGCGTTACCAAAACCGTTAAAGTAAAAAAGCATGTGCTTTGTACCACTTGCGGTGGTAATGGTGCAAAAGATAAAAGCAGTATCCAAACCTGTGCAACCTGCGGTGGCAGCGGACAGGTAAGAAGAGTGACCAATACTTTTTTAGGACAGATGCAAACCGTTACCACATGCCCTACCTGTAACGGGGAAGGTTCAACCGTTACCTCAAAATGTACTGCATGCAAAGGTGAAGGAAGAGTATATGGCGAAGAAACGATTGCTATTGAAATACCTGCCGGGGTGCAGGAAGGAATGCAATTAAGCATGAATGGGAAAGGTAATGCAGGAGAACGTGGCGGTGCACCGGGAGATTTAATTATTCAGATAGAAGAGGAGCAACATGCAGAATTGCATCGTGACGGATTGAATGTTGCGTATGATCTGCATATCTCATTTCCTGATGCAGCATTCGGAACAAGCGTAGAAGTGCCCACCATTGATGGTCGTGCTAAAATAAAAATTCCTGCAGGAACACAGAGTGGAAAAATATTTAGATTAAAAGGAAAAGGATTTCCTGAAGTGCAGGGTTATGGTAAAGGTGATCAATTAATTTATGTGAATGTTTGGACACCGCAACATCTCAACAGTGAAGAAAAAGATTTGTTAGAAAAATTAAACAACAGCCCGAATTTTAAACCACAACCTGATAAGAACAGTAAGAGTTTTTTTGAAAGAGTGAAGGAAGCGTTTAATTAATTTAAGCGTAGATTTTTTCAACGCAGAGGCGGGGAGTCGCAAAGTTTATATATGTTGGAGAAGCGTAACTTTTTTTCAAGATTGCATAGTTAATTACGCAGAGAAAAATCCTTCGGATTTTTATAATACAAGAATTATTCTTTTGTTTTTCATTGTTGATTAAAGAATGAATTGTTGAATAGTGCGACGCAACGAAGACGCCATGAAATAATAAAGCTGGTATAAAAAATAAAAAAGTCGTTGATTAATTTTCAACGACCTTTTTATTTGAATGGTTTTTAATTTAAAGCCATACACCACCGGATGCTTCAATTCTTTGTCCATTAACCCAATAAGCATCATCAGAACATAAGAAAGCAACAATACCGCCAATATCTTTTGCTTCGCCAACACGCCCCAGTGAAGTGTTGGATGCAATCATTGCTTTGACCTGTGGATTATTTTTGATCGTTGCATTATTAAAATCAGTTTCAATAGCACCGGGAGCCAACACATTTACACGTATTCTTCTTGGCCCTAATTCTTTTGCAAGATATCTGGTAAAGACTTCAATGGCACCTTTCATGGATGCATACACTGAATAACCGGGATTACAGAAACGTGTTGTTCCGCTTGATATATTTATGATGGATCCATTATCATTCATCAGCAATAAAGATTTCTGTGTTAAGAAATAAACGCCCTTAAAATGTACATTCAGCAAAGCATCAAAATTTTCTTCTGTTACATTCGCAAAAGGGATGGTAGCACCTGTTCCGGCATTATTGATGAGCATATCAAATGTATCAGTATTCCATTTCTCTTTTAATGTTTGTGATACTTGCTGTAAAAAATCATCAAAGTTGTTTAATTGAGCAACATCCAATTGCAATGCTGCTGCTTTTTGTCCTTTCGATTCTATCTCAGCAACTACTGCGTTCGCTTCTTCTTTTTTGGAATGATAAGTGATGATCACATCATTTCCTTTTTCTGCCAAACGCAATGCCATGTTCTTCCCCAATCCTCTGCTGCCGCCTGTTACCAATGCAATCTTTGTTTTCATTTGTATATTATTTAATTATTTAGATGATATGTTTAAATTGTTGAAGTGCCATAGGCACGGCATTTTGGTAAGAATGATACTGCTGAAAGTTAAACAAGCCTCGTAGAGGCGACATTATTTTTATTTGTGCTTCATAAAAAATGTCGCCCCTACAGGGCTTTGCTGATATTTTTAAATCTTTATTCTTACCAAAATATCGCCTCGCTGAGGCTTTTTAAAATTGTATTAATCTTAAGTTTTAAAGTTACTTATTTATTCTTTTGATTTATTGTTACCAGATCTTTACCTGTAAACTATCGGCACGATACATTTTATCGCCGGGTTTAATGCCGAATGCTTCATAAAATTCGGGAATATTTACAACAGGCCCGTTCACTCTTTCTTTGGCAGGTGCATGAACATCTGTTTGTAATTGCGATGCCAGACGTTCTTTTCTTTCCTGATCCATCCAACTGTAAGCATAGCCTAAGAAGTAACGCTGCATAGGAGTGTAGCCGCCTATCTTTCCCCCTTTTTTATACGCTTCTGTTTTTTTGAAAGCATCAATGCCCAATAATAATCCGCCGAGGTCAGCAATATTTTCACCTTGTGTTGCAGAACCATTGATGTGCAAAGTATCAACAGGATTCATTTCATTGAATTGATGAATGATCTTGCTTGCACGTTGTGTGAATTGTGCTGAATCATTCGGTTGCCACCAGCTTTTTAAATTTCCTTTGGCATCATATTGCCTGCCCTGATCATCAAATCCATGTGTTATTTCATGACCGATAGTGGATGCAGCAGCATAGCCATATACAAATGCATCATCTAAATTTTCATCACGAACACCGGGAACAGTGAACATTCCCGCAGGTAAAACAATTTCATTATTAGATGGATTGTAATACGCGTTATACGTTTGCGGACTCATATCCCATTCTGTTCTGTCAACAGGCTTTCCTAATTTATTGATATTATAATTGTGCCACCATTCGTTAGCGTGTTGCATATTGATCACATAAGGTGCAGCATCAATTTGCATCGCACTAAAATCTTTCCATTTATCTGGATAACCTACTTTCTTGGTGATCTTACTTAATTTATCCAGCGCTTTTTGTTTGGTGCTGTCACTCATCCAGGAGAGATTTTTTATTCTGTCCTTGTAAGCATCACGAATGGCTTCCACCAGATCATTATAACGTTGTTTTGCTTTTTCATTAAAATATTCTTTCACGAATAATTGTCCCAATGCTTCGCCCATGGCGCCTTCTTCACTATCTAATACTCTTTTCCATCTGGGCCTTGGCTTGGCAGCGCCGGTTAATGTTTTGCGGTATTCAAATGCATTATTAAATGTTACAGAATCTAAATAGGCGGCACTGGATCGTATCAAATGAAAACGAAAATAATTTTTCCAGTCATCAATGCTTGTTGATCTTATTTCATTGTTCAATGCTGTATAAAATTCAGGCTGACCAACAATCACTGAATCTAATTTTGTAATGCCGGTGATCTTTAAATAATTATTCCAATCAATATTGGAAGACAATTTCTGCAAACCCGCAACATTCATTTTATTGTAATTCTTGTACGGATCACGTAAGTCGGCCAATTTTCTGGAAGCTTTTGCCAGCTTGGTTTCCAAAGCAAATACGGCTGCACAATTTTTAGTGGCAGTAATGCTGTCATTGCCTAACTGTCCAAATGTTTTGAACAGATATTTTTGATACGCATTTCTTGCCGTAACACTTTTTGCATCGGTATTAAAATAATAATCACGGTTGGGCAAACCAAGACCTCCCTGCATTAATTGATAGGCCATTGCTTCGCTGTTCTTATCATCCTGTGCCACATAATCAGCAAATAAAACACCGATCCCTTTTTTATGAAATGCTGCGGCAAGCGCAATGATATCGTTGGCAGAATTTATTTTATCAATCGACTGCAGATCGTTTTGCAATGGTTGTAAACCCTGTTTGTTAACGGCATCCGAATCCATCGCAGCCTTCCAGAAATCAGCGATCTTTTGCGATACTGTACCATGTGCCGCTTTTTCAGCAATGGCTTTTTCGTTGATGGTCTTTAAACGATCATAAATTTCTTCCTGTACTAAATTGCCGATGCCCCATCCGCTTTCAGATGCAGGTATCGGATTCTTTTTGATCCATCCGCCATTGGCATAGAAGAAAAAGTCTTCGGATGCTTTAACGCTTGTATCAATATTGGCTGCCAAAAAATCGGGCTTCGATTCCTGTTGTTTACAGGAGAGCATGTATAAACAAATAGCAGGAATAAAAAGAAAATATTGTTTTCTCATATAGGTGTTTTGAAACAGAAAACTATTGATTTTTTTTCTGAAAAGAATTTCTTTTTTAGAAAAGGTTATTTATACGGCATTTGTATTTTATGGCAACTGTGCTTGCGTCGCACTCTTGTACTTTCCTATCATTGCTGTACAGGAAAAAATCTGTTAAATAGCATAAAATAAATCAATACATTTTTTTTGTTATTTCAAAATAACATATTATTTTTATTCCGTATTATTTCATCCCCGGTTTGCATATATAGAAAGAGAGTCTCTTTCAAATCCTCCATAAATTAAATGAACTTTTAGTGCACTTGCAACAAAGCATGTTTTCTTGCTTTTGTTGTATGGACACATTAGTTCTTTGACAGGAAGAAATACAGCATTGTTTCTATTCAAAGCTTCATTGTAAAGCTTCAAAGGAGCAATGTAACCATACATTGTTCTGATGTATCCTTACAATAAAGCTTTGTAAACATTCAATGTTCTGATGTATCCATACATTATTCCAAGATATGCCTTCAAAAAAGCCATGTAGCCATACAATGCTTCTTTGTAAACCTTCATCATGCATTTGCAACCACAAAAACACACGATGTAAACTGATTATAACGCTTTGATTTTCATTTATTAACAATTAAAACCATGAAAAATGAACACAACAAAGGTTGTTACCAGCTTTCAGCGGTACAAAGACACAGACCTTAACCAAAAGGCACAACATATTGTTGACAGCCTTACGGGAAATGCACATTTTCCCACGCCCATTCCAACCCTTGCCGATGTGCAGACATCTATTACTGCGTATGCTGCTGCGTTGGCTAAAGCCATTGATGGCAGCAAGCAGGATACGGTTCTTAAAAATCAGGCAAGAGATATGGTAGAAACACTCTTGGGTAAATTAGCCTTGTATGTGCAACTGAACAGTAATGATGATCCTGCCATTATGCTCAGTTCAGGGTTCGACATTAGTAAGCCACATGCGCCCATTGGTGTATTGCCCAAACCTGATGGATTTTATGTATTGGCAGGAGAAGAAAAAGGCAGTATTGATCTTGGACTGACTGCCATTGCAGGTGCAGTAAGTTATCAATACGAATATACCGATGCTCCCGTTACTGCAACAAGTAACTGGACGGTAACAGTAAATACTGCCGCAGCAGTAACCATCCATCATTTGCAAAGTGGTAAAGAATATGCTTTCCGTGTAGCAGGTGTTGGCAGCGATCCTGCAAGAGTATATAGTGATGTGATAACGAGTTTTGTGTTGTAAGAATTGATAAAAACTTCCAATATTAAAAACATTGGAAGTTTTTGAAAAGCTTACTTCAAAATAGTAATACTCCCATTCAAGGGTTTGCTCTGCGGATTTAATTTGATAATATAGTAGTAAGTTCCAATCGGTAAATCTTTACCATTTAATTTTCCATTCCAAGGTGTGTAATATCCGGTTGATTTAAAAACAGGTTGACCGTAACGGTTGTAAATCTCAACAATTGCTGAAGAGAATAATTGCAGATAAGGTATTACCCATGTGTCATTAATGCCATCACCATTAGGTGAAAAAACGTTGGGTACTTTTATGGGTGGTGTAATAACTACTGATACAGGTTTTACAGCAAAACATCCCGTGTTAGCTGTTCCT
>Ga0364881_10156_pt1 | contig 32926 bp, 17 predicted proteins | sample ExccelJu500001D4_5_FD_206923 | JGI IMG/M metagenome (GOLD analysis project Ga0364881, IMG submission 206923) | Enriched cells from Trout Bog Lake Hypolimnion, Wisconsin, USA - BchlTB.July30.5000.01.D4 | ecosystem: Environmental > Aquatic > Freshwater > Lake > Hypolimnion/Profundal zone | place...
TTATCAATATGGAGGTTTACAGAAACAGTGCTATTCTCTAGCAATTTGTCCGGCACAGCTTTTACAAAAAAATCACTGATAAAGGTTTTGGGGCGTGCAATCAAATCAACATCCCTGATAATCCCACTCAGCCGCCACATATCCTGATCTTCCAGATAGCTGCCATCGCACCAGTGATACACTTCAACAGACAGTTTATTCTCTCCTTTATGGATATAATTGGTTATATCAAACTCGGCAGGCGACATGGAGTTTTCGCTGTATCCAACTTTTTGTCCGTTTATCCACACATACATGGCCGACTGTACACCTCCGAAATTGATGAATACCTGTTTTTGATTCCAGCTCTCAGGAATGCTAAAGTTGGTACTATAACTGCCTACCGGATTTCGTTGAAGAAAGCTTGTAAAGTATTTTTCAGGTTCACTCGTAACTTTGGGAGCATCACGTTTGAAAGGATAAGTAAAGTTGGTATAAATCGGAGTTCCAAACCCCTGAAGTTCCCAGTTTCCGGGTACCAGTATGTTGCCCCAATTTTCAGTTGAATAATGCTCTGAATAAAAATCAACCGGCCGGGATTGCGGATCGGGCGACCACTTAAACTTCCAGATACCGTTAAGGGATCGAATAATTGGGTTATTTGACTTTTCAGATGCCAGAAAACCAAATGCATGTGGCTGTTCTTTATTAATGCCATTAACATCGGGGTTTTCCCAATCAGGAAGACTCTGTGCATAAAGAAAGTTTATTGGGAAAACCAGGATTCCCAATAAGAATTTTATGACAACATTATTCGATGCAGACATACTTAATTACTTTTTATTCGGCTTTAATAATAATTTCAGAATCTTTAAGCTTTTCTGAACTTGCCTTTAACCTGATTGTTCCGGACTGTTTATTAGTTTGAACAAGCACCAAACAATACCCGTTAAATGCCATCCGCTGTGTTGCTTTATCGGGTTCATGGCTGCTTGGATTTCCGTTTCCTGTTCCGATTATCTTTCCAGGCCCTTCGATTGAAAACTTAATTAAATTATTGGCAGTCGGCACAACCCTTCCTTTGGCATCTTTAATAGCAATCTTAATAACAGCCACATCGCTACCATCCGCTTTTAGGTTGCTAACATCGCTGCTCAATGCTATTTGTGCCGGTGCAGTCGTTGTTTCTACAACATCTCTGGATATCAGCTTTCCTGCTTTATAACCAACTGCTTCCAGTTTTCCTGGTTGATAGATAAGAGCCCAGATCAATTTGGTATAGGGGGCCGCTTTTTGCTTTCCGATGCTTTTGCCATTGAGGAACAACTCAACTTCATCACAATTGGTATAACAATGTACTTTAATGCTATCCCCTTCTTTACCATGCCAGTTCCAATGCGGGAAAATATGCACTACCGGCTCATTTGTCCATGCTGCTTTATAGGCATAATACCCGTCCTTTGGAAACCCGCATATATCCATAAATCCGAAATGCGAGGTAACGCATGGCCACTGATAAGGCGTAGGTTCACCCCGGTAATCGAAACCAGTCCAGACAAACAGCCCTCCGAGATAGGGATATTTAACAATATCGGCCCAATCTTCTCCAGGTAGTGGGCCCCAGTCGGGTTGCCAAAGCCCGAGATTTGAAACATATCCTTTCCCCCAATCGTTCTGATATTCCCCACGGGTAGAAATGAAACTGGTGGTTTCAGTACAAAATTGTATTCGCTGTGGGTATTTTTCATGGTCTTTCACATATGCCAATCCCTTGTCGCCGTAATTGTATCCCACAACATCCAGCACATCGCTATAACCACCTTCATTCCGCCCATGGTTCATAGCTGCAGTAACTGGCCGCGTTGGGTCAATCTTATGAGTGGTTTCAACCAGTGTTTCAAGTATCCTTGCTCCGGTTACAGTGCCCTGGATCCATTCTTCATTTTCCATACTCCACATAAATACAGAAGGATGGTTTCTGTCCCTGTATAACATAGTGGTCAAATCTTTCAGCCCTTCTTCAGAACTTGACAATAATCGGTTTTCATCCAGGACAAGCAAACCCATCCGGTCACACATATCCAGCAGTTCGGGTGTGGGGGGGTGATGGGAACAACGATAAGCATTACTTCCCATTTCTTTTAGCAGCTTTAATTTGTATTCGTTTATTTTATCCGGAAGGGCTACTCCTATTCCAGCAAAATCCTGATGGTTACAAGTACCTTTCACCGGATACAATTTTCCATTGAGAAATACGCCTTTGCGATTGATTTCAACAGTTCGTACACCAAAACTGGTTTCGTATGTGTCTATAACAATGCCACTTTCAGAAACATCAGTCAGGACTTTGTAAAGGTTTGGAGTTTCAGGGCTCCAAAGCATAGGTTTTTGAATAGCTCCTTTTTGTGCAACTTCCCTTGAACTAAATGGTTCAATTATGAATGATGCCTTTTTGGTGTCAAGTACCACTCCTTTATTATCTAAAATCTTAGATGTAATTGTAACATTTTTAGATACTTTATACTCGTTTTTTACTGTGGTTTTTATGCTCACTGAAGCATCTTCCGCCGAAACTTTAGGTGTGGTAACATAAGTTCCAAAACGGTCAACATGAAGCTTGTCGGTTTTATTAAGCCATACATGCCGGTAAATACCGCATCCTTCGTACCACCAGCCTTCATATTCCGTAGCATCAACCTTTACAAGAATAATATTTTTACCTTCCTCTCCATAACGCAAAACATCAGTCAGATCATAGTTGGATGGTGTGTAACCACTTTGGTGGTTACCAAGTAGTTGGCCATTGACCCATACAGTACTGTTTCTGAAAATTCCGTCAAATTCAATGGATATTTTTTTTCCCTTGTCTGTTTCAGGAATTTCAAATTCCTTTCTGTAAAATCCAATCCCACCGGGCAAATATCCATTGGATGCTGGTGCACTGCCAATGGAATTATCATTAACAAAAGCCCCTTCCACACTCCAGTCATGCGGAAGATTTACTTTTGTCCAGTCTTCAGGTTTAAAAGTAGCTGCTTTATCCACATCAGTATAAGCTACAATGGCTTCGCTATTTGTTTCAATTTTCACATGTATATCAGTTAACCCTCCATAACCTCCGGCTTTCACTGCACGTTTAATAGCAATGTCCCCTTTGTGGAATAACCAGGAAGAATCAAAATTATCCCTGGTTCGTTTAGACAGAGATGTTTGTTTATGCTGGCTTTTAACAGTACAAGCACATAAGATCAAAAAAACAATTACTATGCTTGGCTTTGATACTAATTTTATGTATGTATTATGAATTAACATTAGGCTCATTTATTTTTTTAATATTATCTGGCAATAATAAAAGGCATGTCTTTTTTATAATGACTGTTTTGTACCGATAAGAAATACAAACCATCTGGAAATGCAGTGATATCGATGGTAGCTACCAACTGCCGGCCACTATTTACAGTCAACACTTTTAAACTTTGTCCTTTAAGGTTATACACTATCATTTTCATTGGCCCTTCATTTGTAAAATCAAATTTAACCTGAAGTTGATCCTTGACCGGATTAGGATAAATCTCTACTGATTTACTATCCGGCAATGTGTTTACAGTGTTTACAGTGTTTACAGCGGTTATAGTGTTTACCTCCTTAAGCAGAACTGCAGTTGTAGACAAGGCTGGCACAGTAATCGTGAATGCATTTGATTTCACAGTTACCGAGTCTTTTTTTAAAGCGTTATTAGTCTGCGATACAAATGTTTCCATAGAAGGCAGTGATGCAAGCTGCAATGTTTGGGATTTCCCATTTTCGGCTGAAAAGCCATTAAAATTTACAGTTACCGTATGTGATGACAGCATATCCCTGTTTACAATCATTACTGTCATTGAGTCTGCCGCATCATTTACAGTGGTATAGGCCGAAACAGTATTCTCTTCCGATGAAATACTTGATACACTGCTGTTTTTTGCATAACGGCTGAAAAGATGTAATGTTTCCCACATGCCATTATTCCAGGTCCATGGGGTAAAGAATTCAACACCATTATTTGCAAAAGTTCCAAGATGTGAAGCATATACAACGGATGCAACATTAGGATCCGAAGATGCAGGGCTCCATTCACTGATAGAGCAGGTAATTCCACTATTTGGCCCAAAATATTGTGTTAACCAGTCGTTGATACGCTTGAAAATATATTCTTTATTGATTTGAGTATCCCATCCACCATTAATCGTATACAGGCCATTGGCACCTGCATACACATAAGTAGTATCGTAATACATCCTGTGTAATTGCAATGCATCAACATCTCCGTTTTTTGCCCAGGGATAATTATGCAGGTCTACTACATCTAGTACCCTAACTCCGGACGCTTTTTCTTCATCAGCACATCTTTTTATAAAATATTCAAGCCAGCAATAGTATTTCCCGTTTATATTTATACTTTCATTACTCCATTTAAACCATTGCCATTCGCTTGTGGTTACAGGACCGCAGAATTTAATTTCAGGTAATATTGCACGGGCTTTTTTAGCTATCACTATGTAATTATCCATAAATGCAGAAGCAGATATCATCGTCTTCATTACATCATCATGAGTTCCATTCCACACATCCGGTTCATTATCCATGTTCCAGTATAATAACTGATTCTTGTTCAATCCTAAACCATTAGCACTAAACCAATGATTTAAAATTCCAACAGTTGAATCTGCTGACCAATCCTGTGTATAAAGATTACTATTCCCTTCTACTAATGCAGTAGAAGCATGTGTTGCATCAGTTGTATTGGGTACACCTCCTCCAGCCAGATTCTGACCAACGCCAAACCAATATTGCGACTGATTAAAATTCCAATCATTAAAATTATTGGTATCATTCGATGCTACCCTTCCAATCAGTTGAAATGCATACAGTTGCTGCATACCTGGATACGTTTCAGAAACATCTTTCGCTGTCTGATCCCAATCAGTTTGATATACGTTATTATACCAGTCAGGATGGCTGGTTAATTTTTTCCTCCAGTTATATTTGGTAGCATTATTCCCTCCATTCATTCGGGAGAAATGCAATCCGGCATCTAAATAAAATTGTGCAGGCTGGTCAAAAGTATTATTACGTCCATAAATGTATGGCGATACCTTTTTTTTGTCTTTCGTGGCATCAACAGTTACCTGAATGATCTGAGCATAAGTTACATGAAGGGCAAAGCAACTAAAGCTGATTGTTAAAAAATATTTTTTTATACTATAAAGTTTCATGTGTCTTTTTTAAATCCCAATTAATTAATTTCAATACGGCTGCTTACTTCAAATTCCCCCATACCGAACCTTCTGGCGTGAATCTCCATTTAAAATACTTATCCAGAACCTTGAGTGCCTTTACACCTGGCACCGGCCCTGTATGAGGTGTTTGTCCAAAATACATGACCACTGGATGGCTGATGTTAAAAGCTGGCCAGGTGGTTACACCATTCCCATTCGGATTGCCATACTTGGTAAAATTGATCCAGTATGTTCCCATAGCCGCCGAAATCTCCAGATCAGATGCTGTAGACTGAGGGTTCGTTGGGTCAATATGCTGGAAAACATAGGAAACATCCTGCGCATGTGGCGACCCATGTCCGTAATCAGGTGATTCTTTAGGATAATCCGGGTGCTGATCAAAATAGTAGTAATACACTTTTGACTTACCGGTTTCAGACTGAAGCCTGGCCCAGGTCCAGTTATGCCATCCGAAAGCGGCATCCCGGGTTAAATCGCGCGCAGTTTTCGGTATGCTGTTTTCACCAATAGGGTATACCTTCAATAAATCTGCTGCAAATCTGCCATACCTGAGTTGAATGGCTTCCCTAAATTCCTCAGGCGTTTTCCCTGGTGAAAAACTTAATCCTTCGTCAGAGTTGTATCCAATAAGCACCGGTACATCATTAAACTTCCCTGCCTGGTACAGCTTAAATTGATCGTCAGGAAGTACATACCCATCAATTATTGGCCATGCACTTCCCAATCCCCATCCTGCCGGTAGCTTTTCTGCTTCTATTTTTCTAAGTTCGGAAATGGAAGAAACCCCGGCTTTCTGTAAATATCCCCTTCCTTCATCCTCAGCTTGCTTCAGGGTTTTCATATTTTCTCCGGGGTACATTGTATTCCGTGTAGGCCCGAAAGATCCGCCACTTTGTGAAATGGCACTTCGAAAAAGTCCTTTTGCCAAAGGCGAAGCACACAACATACTTACTGATATTGCTCCGGCCGATTCCCCAAAAATGGTTACTTTATCCGGGTCGCCACCAAATGCGGCAATGTTCCTTTTTATCCATTTGAGCCCGGCAATCTGATCGAGTAATCCATAATTGCCCGAAACATGATTAGGGTTTTCGGCACTTAATTCCGGATCTGCTAAAAATCCAATTTGCCCAACCCGGTAAGCGATACTAACGAAAACCACACCTTTTTTTGCCAGCTGTTCTCCATCATACCACGGTTCGGCCGTAGATCCGGCACTGAAGCCTCCTCCATAAATCCAAACAAGCACCGGAAGATGTTCTCTGGTTGATTTTACAGGTGTCCAGATATTCAAATAAAGACAATCTTCACTTTTTCCTGCGGCTGGATTGCCGGCCTGCATGGGTGAATGAGCAAATTTTGTAGTGAGTCGCACGCTGTCCCATTTTTCAACTGGTTGTGGGGCACGCCAACGAAAATTGCCAACCGGAGGGGCTGCAAAGGGGATTCCTTTGAATATGGCCAAGCCGTTTTCGGCAGTTCCCTGTATCCATCCATCCTCAACTTTAATTTTTTCAGGTTGCCCAATAAGATAGTTATCAGTGTTTAATAAAACTGCTATTACCAAAAAAACAATATTTCTCAGGATCTTTGTTTTCATTTACCGGATGGTGATTTTATTCATTTTCAAATCTTTTACATCGGAACTATTACCATAAAAAACTTCATATTCTCCAGGTGTAACCACCATTTTTTGCTGATTCCAATCGAAAAACTCAAAAGATGAAGGATTAAGGGTAATAGAAACATTCTCGCTTTTACCTGCCCCAATTTCTACACGTTTAAATCCTCTTAGCGTTTTTATGGGGCCATCAATATCATTTACTTTTCGAACATAAACCTGCACTACCTCAGCACCTTTCCGGTTTCCAATATTGGAAACGGGTAGGGTTAACTGGATGGATTCAGCAGCAGTGATTGTTTTTTTACTAAAAATGGCTTCGCCAATCCTGAATGTAGTATAACTCAAACCATAACCAAAAGGAAAAAGTGCATCGTTCATATAACGATACGTTCTCCCTTTCATAGAATAATCTTCAAAATCGCCGAGTTGTTTTAAATTTTTATAAAAGGTAATAGGTAGTTTTCCTGAAGGATTATAATCTCCAAACAACACATCGGCAACAGCCTGCCCACCTGATTGCCCGCCATACCAGGCCTGCAGAATGGCATCGCAATTTTCTGCTTCCGGCACCAATGCAATGGCAGAACCCGAGCAGTTTACAAATACAATTTTTTTACCTGCCTTTTTTAATGCTACCAACAAATTACGTTGTGCAGCAGGAAGTTCAATTTCGGTACGGTCGCCACCTTTAAAGCCATGAAACTCTATCGGCATTTCCTCTCCTTCTAATTTTGGCGAAATTCCTCCAACAAAAATCACTTCCTCGATACCTTTCAGTTTGTTTATCAACTCATCATAATTAACTGAAATTTCTCTCCCAATGTTTAATTTAAGGCTGGCATCTATCCAATCATATATGGCAGAATATTTAACCTCAATTTTATATTCATTTCCTTTTTGAACTTTTAATGGAAGCCTGATAGGTGCGGTTTGCCATATTTCCTTTGATAATAATACATCGTTGTTTATAATTACATCACACTTGCCACCATACTCTAATCTTAATACAATTTCCTCGGTTTCATTGGCGCGGTAAACCGTTTCGTATTTTCCGGAAAAATTTTTAAGATTAACCCCTTTGCTGAATTGGTTTTGGCCTGCAGTAGATAATTGTATTGGATGTATAATTTGTTCCTGGGCCACAGCATCCCCTTTAAAATCTTTGTTGTTCCAATAAGTAGCCTTAATTCCGGCTTTGCCATCTGCTGAACAATTTGCAAAAAGGGTTTGTGTTATCATGTCTTCAATCAAATCACAACCTTTGTCGTAAAATATTTTATCCGGGGAAATCTTTGACTTTATTCCTTCTAAAACAGTAGTGGTGTTTGATGGAAAACCATTGTAATTACCCCACATCATTGGCTTATCATCGGCATTGGGGCCTAATACAGCAATTTTCTTTATCGTATTTGATAATGGCAGCATGTTGTTTTTGTTTTGCAAAAGCGTCATTGACTCCTGAGCCATTTTATGAGCCATCTGTTGATGTTCTTTTGAATTAACTACCGACATAGGAATTTTAGACCAGGAAACCAAAGAATCATTGTCCATTTCGCCTAAATCAAAGCGTGCTGCCAACACACGCATCAGGTGTTTATTTATTTCAGTTTCTGAAATTAATCCCCTGTCAACTGCTTGCGGCAATTTTCCGAATGCGTAGCCAAATCCACATTCCACATCGGTACCGGCCAAAACGCTTTTGGCTGAAGCATGAATATCATCGGATGAAACTTTATGGCTTGAATAAAAATCGGCAATAGCCCCGCAATCTGAAACAACAAGGTATTTGAAACCCCAATCATCCCGAAGAATTGTTTGCAGTAAACGATTGCTGCCACAACAAGGTTCATCATCTAAACGTTGATAGGCACACATAACTTCACGAACATTGGCATCCTGAACCAGCGATTTGAAAGCCGGCAGATAGGTTTCCCATAAATCCCGTTGGTTAACATTATTAATATTAAGCGTATGCCTGCTCCATTCCGGACCTGAATGAACAGCAAAATGCTTGGCACAAGCCAATAATTTTTTATACCTGGAGTCTGAAGGTCCCTGAAGCCCATTAACAACAGATATGCCGATACGAGTGGTTAGATAAGGGTCCTCTCCATAAGTTTCTTGCCCTCTGCCCCATCTTGGGTCCCGAAATATATTTATATTAGGCGTCCAAACAGAAAGGCTTACGAACTTGCTGTTTTCCTGGCCTGCTTTTCGGGCTTCGTTATATTTGGCACGAAATTCATCGGAAACAGCATTAAAAACATCGAAAACTAAATGATCATCAAACGAAGCGGCCATACCGATGGATTGAGGAAAAACAGATACATTACTGCCATATCTGATGCCATGTAACCCTTCACTCCACCAATTGAATTTTTTTATGCCTAAACGGGAAATTGAATCAGACTCATCACACATCAACTTTGCCTTTTCGGTTAGTGTTAAACGGGATATTAAGTCCTTTGCCCGTTCTTCTGAACTTAACCTTGGGTTTTGAAAAGGGTATTGCTGCGCTAAAAGATTTGCTGAAAATAATAAGCACAAAGCAATCAATAACTTTCTTTTTGCAGGCATATCTTTCTATTATTTTTGAATCTTAAACACCACCGCAATAGCGTTTGGAATCGTTTTAGGTTTTTGTATTACTAACGAGTCAGAATATTGTTTCCAGGAAAGTTTTTCTTTACTTCCCAGCACTTCAATATTTTTGATTTGTGCTTTCTCTTTCTTATTACCAAGTGACTTCATGCATACATTGCGTGTTGGAACACCCAATAAAGTGGCATAAAGCACTTTCCCTTTCTGGTTGTAGCGAATATCCTTTTCTGAATATTTTGTTTTGCCTTCGTTAAAACCTTGTTCCTTAATTGGATTTGAAGAATCTGCCGTTGGCCCCTCGCCATAAATTTTCCATGGACGGGTACTGAAAATACTTTCTTTGTTTATATCCATCCATGCTGCAATGCCTTCGAGTACAATTACTTCTTTATCATCAATTGTTCCATCACCCCGGACAGGAATGTTCAGCAACATGTTGCCATTTTTGCTTACAACATCAATCAACATTAAAATGACTTCTTTTGCCGATACGTAATAGTTATTGGTATAACGGCCCCGGTTGTAATGCCAATCGCCGATGCAGGTGCATTTTTGCCATGGTAGTGGTTGCAGTTTGTCTGGTGCACCTCTTTCCACATCCCATACCATACATTTCTTTTGTTCATCAAATAATATTTTTCCAAATAAAACTGCTTCTAATTTACCATTGTGCGTAGCCATATTATGGTTATAAAAATGAGCTGCGAGCTTTAAACCAGCATCGCTAATGGGATATAGCGGAAGCTCGGTATCATCAAAATAAATTAAATCTGGATTAAATTTATTAATCATATCCATAGTACGATTGTAGAATTTTTCGCAATATGCCTGGTTTGGCACAGAACATCCATTGCTCCATTCCCAATTGAAACTTGTACTTAGCGGATGATTCTGGGCATATAGTTCTTGAGGATCAAGCCCATCCCACCATGTGCCTTTTCCCTGGGCTTTAGTAATATTTCCATCGTAAGGGATGCCTTTATATTCACCAGAGGTATCTGCTTTTTGAGCCGTTTCGTAGAACATCCAGGCATGAGAAGCATGAACACTTAACCCAAAAGGAAGTTTATATTTTTTTGCTGCTTTAGACCATCCTTCAATAATATTTTTTTGCGGGCCAACACGGGTTGTATTCCATTCCTGGTATTTGCTATCCCACATATCCAAATTATCGTGATGGTTTGCCATGGCAAAGAAATATTGTGCCCCAGCCCTTTTGTATAATGCCACCAATTTCTCTGGGTTCCAATTTTGAGCTTTCCAATCATGTATTACTTCTTTAAAACCAGCTTTGGAAGGATGTCCGTATTGAGCCATCTGATACTTATAATAGCCGGAACCTTCCTCATACATTCCCCGGGCATACCAGTCCCCCTGTTCTGCCTGGCACTGTGGGCCCCAATGCGCCCAGATACCAAACTTTGCATTCCTAAACCAATCTGGTACTTTATATTGTTGCAGAGAAGTCCAGTTAGGTTCAAACTTCCCGGTTGCCATTGGTTCATTACCCGGCCTGACAGGAGATGGGTATTTTTCCTGAGCGATAGAATCAAAGTTTAAAAAAAAGATAAGACATGCAATTACTGAAACAGTTTTCATATTGTATATATTATTTATCATCTATTTATTTTTTTATATTTTTAGAAAGTTAAAGTTTAATCACAAGTTTTTTTCCTGAATAACCCACTATCTTATCAAAATTTTCAGATAATACCGAACCGGTACCTTTTTCCTTTCTAACCAATACTATATTGAATTTTCGATTTGTCAGCATTCCGGGATATGCTCCTTTCCTGTCTCCAATAGTCAATACTTTTTGTTGATTATTCCATGAAAATATAATTGTGGAGTGTACGCCTTTTTCATAATTGTAATTATCATTTTCATCTTCATACAAGGTAAATTCGCCATTGGCTCCTTCATATATTCTAATTTCAAGTTTATCCCATTTCTTTTCAGTAGCATATTGTACTTTCGGTCCAAGAGGCAATATCGAACCCGCTTTTACATAAAGAGGAATAATATCCAGAGGCGTTTTTTTCTGAACTGTTTGTCCCCCACTCATTTTTTCACCGGTCCAGAAATCATACCAATCTGTACCTTGCGGCAGATATATACTTTTTGACTTTATTTCACTATAATCAACAACGTTTATTGAATCCTGCCTTTTATTATACATTGCCTGAGTAACCGGGCTAACCAGGATCGATTTTCCAAACATATATTCATCATTAATGTCTAATACCTGTTTGTCCAGGGCAAAATCCATCACCAAAGCCCGGGTCATAGTGGATTGCTTTTTTGTTACATCCCATGATGAAGCATAAACATATGGCAACAAACTATATCGCAGATTGATATATTTCTCAATGGCATCATATATTTTATCTCCTCTTTGGCCAAACTGATAGATTTCCCTTGGTGCATCAGTACCATGCGAACGCATCATCGGAGTAAAAGTCCCAAACTCTATCCAGCGTGCATACAGTTCACGATAATCAGCATTTTGGAGTGGTTCTTTAAAATTCCAGAGAAAGAAACCTCCCAAATCGCAGTTCCAATAAGGAATTCCACACAGTGAAAAATTTAAACCAGCTGAAATCTGGTTTTTTAGCGCTACCCAGGAAGCTACCACATCTCCTGTCCATGTATTTGAACCATAACGCTGTTGTCCTGCAAATGCAGAACGGGTTAAGATGAACACCCTCTTTTCAGAAGAAACTGAACGCTGGTGCATGGAGACACCACCCACTGTCATTAAAGGAAAAGCGTTTCGCACTTTGCGGAATGATCCTAAATAAGTTTTTGTATCAAAATCGGCAGGTTTTGGATGGATGTGATCTGGTTCAGAAGAATCCATCCACCATCCATCTATACCCAGCTTAAAGAGGCCATTTCTTAAATATTTCCAGTAAATATCACGAGCCAAAGGATTGAATGGATCATAAACTTTTACTGCACCTGCAGGATTTTCGGGCCAGGTTACAAAATTATAAAGTGCCCCAATTTTTTCCAATTCGGAATAGGGCTTGGTTTGCTTTCCAAAAGAAGCCCAAATAGATATGGCCATATGTGTATGTAAACGGTGCACATCATCCACCATCTTTTTGGGGTTATAAAAATTTGAGTTAAGAAATTCCATGGCATTCCAGTGCTCATTATCGCCCCAATATTGCCAGTCCTGAATAATTCCATCAATTGGAACACCCAGTTCCCGGTATTTTTTTACAACACCAACAAGCTCGTCCTGGCTTTGGTACCTTTCTTTACTTTGCCAATACCCATAAGTCCACAAAGAAAACATAGGAACTTGTCCGGTAAGTTTGCGCATACAGGATATTACACCATCAGCATTGTTGCCAGCCATCAGGTAGTAATCAATACCATCTCCTGCATCAGAAGTAAAAGTGGTAATGCCCATCATATCCTGATAGGTGGTTGGCGAGTAATTGTCCCAAAACAGTCCATAACTTTTTTCTGATAAAAAAAAGGGTATATAATCGTCTGTATTGCCCTGTACCATATTGAGTTTTATATTCCGCCTGGACATCTTCCCGTCTTGTTGCTGTCCCAATCCATAAATATGTTCTCTGGTATCTAGTACAAACGACTGGGAAATAGTATAAGTTTTAGTTCCTGCATCATTAAAATCAGCAAACACTACCCCGGATTCTTGCTCATTCAACAATTGTTTGCCTGTATGTGTTGCATATGAAATTTGTCCGTTTTTTAAGTTCAGGTTAACGCTTAAACTATCACTATTCAACGTAAGAAGCTGTCCACTTTTTATTACACTAAACACTGTTCTTTGGGGTAAGTAAATTACTGAAAGGCTCTTTTTTGTGAAGGCTTTGCCCTGAGGCGATTTCAATACCCGAACTATGGAAGGATTGTAAAATTGAATTTCAACCACTACATTGTTGATAACCGTTTTAATTCCCAAATCAGTTTTCTGATGTGCTTGCGCAAGTGTTACGGAAGCTATCAACTGAATAAATAATAGAGTAGTTATAAGTTTAGTATTCATATCTTGCTCATATTTGTTGCTTAATTTTTCTTATTTTACTATTTTACTATTTTCAAGACTTGCCGCTTATCAACAATGTTAATCCCTCTCTCTTTAAAAACTTCAATCGCCATCTCTAAGTCTTCAGGAACAAATCCAACAGCTAATTTTGAGCACCGTTTCTCAACAAAAATTACCACTTGATTACTTTTCTTGTTTAATCCCCCGGGAAAATGATACCTATACTTTGGTGTTCCAAAAAAATACCTGTTCTTATCAATACTATTATCCCAAATAGCAATTTTAATTTGTACGATATCCTTCAGATCAATGGTGCTTTTCCAATAGGCACGCATAAAAAAAATAAAAACTAAACAGCAACCTGAAACTGCCCCAAATACCCTTATCATTATACTCAGTATATCATGCTTTACTCCAATAAACCCAAACACTAATGCAATGGAAATCAGGGAAGGCAGCATCCCAATAAAAGTATTCTTCCGGATCTTAATTTGTGTATTGTCAACTTCAAATGTGTTATCCTTATATTCCATTTTCTGATATTATTTAGAATAAATTATTGCTTTAATAGATGGGTTGGTATTTGAAATTTTTAAATCTTACACTTCCTTCACCAATGGAACATAAGGCAATGCGCAGCCCTAAAAAACCTCCATAAGTATTGTGGTGCATACCCGAAACTTCAAACGAAGTTTCTGTTTTATTCCATTTTATACCATCGGTACTATAAAAACAATCAACTGTATTTTCTGTTTTTTTTAATTTTAAAAATACATGCCTTTTAAACTTATTCCATTCTGTTACAAATTGCCAATCATGTACATTGTTCATTAAATTGGTACTATCGGCAAAAAAACTATACGAGTAATCTTTATTGTAAAAAATGGCTAAGCCTCCTGTAGCATTTCCCTGTATTTCCATTTCCACTTCAGCAGTATAAGAATGATGCGGTGGGACACATACCATTGGCGAACTTTCACCTATATTTTTTCCTTTTGCCCTGATAGTTAATGAATGATTAGAAAAATGAATCCTTGCTGTATCATATTCTTCCCAAAATTTCCATTGTGGTTTTAATGAGTTGCCACTAAAATCATCACTTAATGGATATGCCGGTTTTTGGGTTTCATTGTATGGCGATGGAATTGGTTTTTCTGTTTTTATATCAGCATCTATTTTAAACCACCCATCTTTAGTCCATTCTACGGGTTCTAAAAGAGTTTGCCTGCCCATATTGTAATACTCTTTTTCGTAACCATGTAAAACAAGCCACCATTTATTGTTAGCACCTTCAACCAAAGTGCCATGCCCTTTTGAACACCATTGTTCTGTTTTATTGATGGTTCTGACTATTGGATTGTAGGGCGAATTTTCCCAAGGTCCTAAAGGCGATTTTGAACGTGCTGAAATAATCATGTGGCTGGAGGCGGGGCCCGCCGTTCCCCCTTCGGCTACGGTTAAGTAATAATAATCGCCACGTTTGGTAACTTTAGGTCCTTCCAGACAAAAACATTCAATGCTCCATTCCCGGGGGATTTTCCAGCCGCCATATGCAAACTTCATTTCGCTTGTTACCGAAAGCCCATCCTGGGATAAAGAAACATAACTGCCATTGGCGAAATACAAATAGCGGTTTCCTTTTTCATCTGCAAAATGTCCGGGATCAATACTGCTGATTTTTAAATCAACAGGATCACTCCATGGGCCCGCCATTGAATTAGCAGTGACTACATAGATATTATTGTTTGCCGGAAAATAGATATAATACTTGTTTTTGTACTTGGCTATATCCGGTGCCCACACACTACCTACATTTTTATGCAAAGCACTGGTTACCGGTACCCAGTTCACTAAATCTTTCGACTTCCAAATTTGTAAGCCAGGATAATATTGAAATGAAGAATGAACAATATAATAAGTATCGCCATCCTTTAAAATACTTGGGTCGGGATAATCGCCTGCAAAAATTGGGTTTAAGTAATAACTGCTTCCCTTTTCATATCCACTGGCTTGATTTTGTGCTTTTGCAAAAACTGCAAGCAGCAGCAACAAACTCATTAAAAAATTGTGTTTCATTTCAGGTCCTTTTACTTCAGTTCAATAAATTCCGGTTCGTAAGGTGCAACTGTAAAATTGCCATTGTAATCTTTATCAAAAAGAATACTTTTCGATTTCCCTTTCGACGGTATTTCTTTTGGCTCACCGGTTACATTCAGATATAAAAAATGATTTTTATCTATTTGCCTTGCCATTACACCTTTGGGAACATCGGGCCCTTTTTTAATTGATAATTCATTAATCAAATCATCCAGCAACGGATTTAACACAGCTTCATTTGCAGGCAATCCAATATAAATTGCCCTGCCTTTGCCAAATTTATTAGAAGTAATAATTGGATAATCCTTATCCAAACTTGTAATACTGCCTGCTATTACTGCACCTTTTGGTTCAATCACATCAAACCTTACAGATTCCGATTTAATTATTTTTCCCTTATAATTTAACTCAAGCTTTTTTTCTGTCAAAGATTTGCGTGATAATTCATTCATTGATTCGGTTTCTTCAAAACCGGCAATACGTATTCCAAAAACATCGTTCAACATTCCCGGATGAGTAGTTTTAAATACCTGGCCGGTTGAATCTACAATTGCCGAATTACTTGTCATTACAACAGTTCCCCCATTTTTTACAAAATCACGGATTTTATTCGCCGTTGTTTCATCCATTACTGCAACACCGGGAATAAAAAGCAATTTGTAGTTTAAAGCACTTCGGCTGATTTCAAGAATATTGGCATCCATATTCCGCCAATAAAACAAATTCCAACAGGCTTGCAATTGGTTGTCGTGCTGCTCAGGAAATGAGCTGCTCGCAATTTGACTTGGAAAAGAAAAAGCTAACCCAACTTCAGGCTTTGGTTTATAGGGTAGAAATTTTTCTATTTTTTTAAATTCTGTTGCTATTTTTTTGTATTCCTCATATTTACGATTAGGTATTCCATCCCAATCCAACATTCCTTCCAAATATTGCTCTTCTCCCGCGTGCATGCTTTGCCAGGTCCATCCGCAAACCATCTGGTTGCCATACATCAATGTGGCATAGGCCGACTTACGTATTGAATTCGGTACAGCTGTCATGGTTGTAAATTCACTGCACCAAAAAGGGTTAACACTTTCAAACTGAATCCGGGAAATTCCAAATGCTGCATTCATAACTCCCCAATTGGTGATTAATGAGTTACCGGAGTAGAATCCACAACCTCCGCGTGCCATTTTTCCGGAATAGGCAATCTGGGAATAATCAAAATATTTCATTGGGCTGAAATACCATGCATTGGTATTGGTTAAAATATCAGGGGCATTTGCATTTACTTTTTCTAATACTTTTAAAAGAACCTGATTCACTTCATCAGAAACAAAACGCCTGAAATCAAGCACTCTTTCCGGAGCACCAATAACTGACCCTGAAACAGGAAGTCCTATTTCCTCAAAATCATTAATTCTGCGTGACCAGCGCTGGGTAGCCCATGCTTTATTCAAATTTTCGGGGTTACTGTATCTATTTTTCAACCAGTTAATAAATCTCTTTCTGACTGTTTCAGAATAGGAAATAGGCCCATCACCCGATTCATTATCAATTCCAAAAGCCAGCAAAGCAGGATGTTTTCCATAATGTTTTGATAGGGAATCTGCATAACGAATGGCATATTTTTGATAATTCGGATCACCCACATCATCCATATACCGGTGATTGGGATACTGTACATCACCGTTTGCATCAACCACATCAATGGAAGAATATTTTTTATGCAACCAAATTGGTGCAGGGTGGATGGCAATATCCAGAATTACTTTAATTCCAGCATCATTCATCATATCCATCACTTTGTCGAACCATTTAAAATCGAATTGCCCTTCCGCCGGCTCATAGCTGTCCCACGCCAAATGCCCCATCCGGACAGAAGTAAATCCTGCGGCTTTCATTAACTGTATATCACTTTTAATTTTTTCAATATTTTTATCATCATGCGGATGATAATTGGTGCCGACATACAATACCTGAGATTTTGATACTAAGCTAAAAATCAAAGGAATTGCCATTAGAACCATCATTTTAATCTTGCGCTTTCCCATTTTTTTTTAAATTAATTATTTTTGTTTGGCAAAGTTTTCAATCGCAATACAGTCAGTGAATTACCAGGAAAACTGCGAATAATCTTATCTCCTGTAAATGCAATTGTTTCTGTTTGGGGTATAACTTTCGTTGGCGTATCTAATGTGTTTTCATCCAATGGGCTGGCAGATGTAAGGACAATGGCTTTCCCGTTTCCGCTAAGATTACCAGCTCCTGATAAATTAACCTGTGTTTTTACCGATTCTGCTGAAGTATTGACTACTTTAAGAATAATATCGCCTGAAAGCTCATCATTTGTTGCACTGGCACAAAGAACTTTTGTATTGGTATTATCACCTGACAGTTCCTGAACTAGTTTGCCATCAAGATAAGCTTTTACTGTACTGCCAATAACTTCAACTTTAATATCATACCAACGATTCGCCTCTATACTTCCTGGAATATTTTTTGAAAAGATTCCATTATCCATCATAAATGCTGTATTTCCACTGCCACCGGCTTCCCAACGCAATCGTTGGTCGTTATTCTTGTTTCTGAAATATATTTGAATACCATTGTCGCCCGAGATTTTGCGGGCCTTCAAAGTAATTGTGTAATCAGTCCACGATACATCACCTACAAAAGCTGTAGTATTGGGTGCAATTGCCGATTGACGAAGCACACCATCCTTTACAGACCACTCACCTCCGGTTTTTCTCCAATCAGCTATATCTTTGGTAAAATCAGCCTGATATAAAATCTTACCTTTTGGTGATACAACTTTCAAATCTTTAAATTCGGCAGAATTGCTCCAGGTGCCAAGGCCAATACAACCTTCTGAATAGGGGGCTTTGATAACAGATGCAACTTCTACATTTATGGGTAATGAAACTGTTCCCATATTTTCTGCGAATAATTGCTGAACATAATAACTTGGCAAGCCATACCAACGCTTACTGTCAAAATTAATAAGATTAATCGGCCAGGCTTTATGGTTTGCATTACATAACAGAGGAGCATAAGCAGCCATCTCAACCACATCCGAATTACGTTCCAATCCAGTCATCCAGGCAGCCTCCCCTATTGCTCCCCTCAAATTTCCATTTCCGGTTTCCCCGGTCACTGCATATTCACCTACAAATATTTTTGGGCCTTTTCGGTCATAGTTGTCGAATTTATTTGCATTCCAGATAAACCAATCCGGAACATTGTAATAATGTTCGTCTTTTATCAAAGGAATAGGATCTTTGGGATACCCACCCCAATCATTTGCAATGAGTTTTATATCAGGATACTTAGATTGAATAGCTTTGGCAATTAATGTCCAACGCTCATTATATGCATCACCGCCATTTTCATTCCCTATCTCAATATATTTCAGGTTAAATGGTTTTGGATGCCCGTTTTTGACACGAAAACTACCCCAAACCGAATTTTCAGAGCCGTTGGCATATTCAATGGCATCCAAAGCATCCTGCACCCATTGTCCCATTTGATCCATGGGTACAATTTCTTTATGAGAAATTCCTGCACTAATACAAAACAGTGGTTCAGCACCCATATCTTCTGCCAGTTGCAAATATTCATGATAGCCCATTCCCTGTGTGGCATTGTATCCCCAAATATTCCATAATGCTGTGCGGGCATCAATATTGCCAATGGTATTTTTCCAATGGAACATATGCTTAAAATCATCTCCTTCCACCCAACAACCACCGGGGAAACGTAAAAATTTAGGGTGCAAAGCATTAACCGCCTCTGCCAAATTGCTACTTAAGCCATGATTTTTCCATGTTTGAGATGGCATAAGTGAAACCATGTCCATATACAAACTGCCTTTACCCTCACTGGTAATTTCGAGATGAGCATTGGCGTCACTTTCGGATGCTGACAGATTTGTTGAATAATATTTCCAATTGCCTTCTATCCCCTTAACTTCTCCTGATGCAAGCTTGTTTCCATTAGAACTAACAATACTGATTTTCAAAGAAGAATTGAACCCATCATTACAGAATGCAGCTAATTGGAAAGTGTAAGCACTCCCTTTTTCAATGTTCATCCCCCAATAACCATCGTTCTCCAGTTTAAATGCCCCATCTGCTTTGATGGAAAGCAATTTCCGGTTATACACATTTAAAGGTGGTACTGGTTTATCAGCATATATATTAGCATCTGTTATTGAAGCACTGTTTTTCCCATGCTGATTGGTAAATTTCCAATTTTGAAGTGTATCTGCATCTTCAAACGAACGGTTCCTGACCAGCTCCGGGTAAATACCTCCATCAGTTGAGTGATTAATATCTTCGAAAAAAATACCAAATAAGGAAGACGGAATTTTATGTACCGGCTTGTTTACATCAACTGTTATTTTAGATATATTGGCTTTATGTGACTGAGCATGAACGATAGTTACTATTACAAAAAATAGCAATCCGGTACCTGATAATTTCAAAATTTTACTTTTCATTACTTTTAAATTTTTTCGTGAGTCATCTCCAGTTATAAGTATTGAAAATAGTTTCCGGGATGATCAACTATTGGACAGCAACTTTCAAAGTCTGGCAAATTTTGTCGGAAGAGGTTCCTGCCTGCAGCATAAAATCACCGGCTTCAATGCTCCAGCTTTTTTTTGATTCATCATAAAAAGCTAAATCTTTCACTTTTACACTCAACTCGATTGTTTTTGATTCTCCGGGTTGCAGGAATACTTTTTCGAATGCCTTTAATTCCTTAGCCGGACGTAATACAGAACAAACAGGCTCACTTACATACAACTGTGCTACTTCTCCCCCATATCTGAAGCCTGTATTCCGCACTGTACAATGCACTTTAATTGTATCGTCTTTGCCGTAATTAGATTTATCTGCTGAAAGCGTACCTAACTCAAAACTGGTATAAGAAAGCCCGAATCCAAACGGAAATTGAGGTGCAATTTTTTTAGTATCAAACCAGCGGTAACCTACTAATATATCTTCCTCATAATTCACTTGTAAATCTCGTCCGGGAAAATTTCCCAATGCATGTGCCGGAGATTGTGCTAATGAAACAGGTAATGTGAATGGCAACTTACCGGAAGGATTTACTTTACCGCTCAAAATATCTATTACAGCATTCCCGGCTTCCATACCTCCATACCACGCCCATAATATGGAAGGTACCCTATTGACAATCCCCCCCAGTTCAAGCGACGAACCTGCTATAATGACCACAATTGTATGGGGATTAGCTTTAGCCACTTCACGGATAAGTGTTTCCTGCCCATATGGTAACCGCATATGTTGCCTGTCGAATGATTCAGTATCAAAATCATGGTTTAATCCACCAAAAATGATAGCGATATCCGATTTTTTAGCAGCTGCAACTGCTTCATCTATCAATTTCCAGTCTTCCTTATCTGTATTTGACTGGCCTGCATTACTTCCTTCCTTAAAAAAAGATTGTTTTTCGTAACCCTTCACATAATTAATGGTGATGCTGTTTCCAAACTTTTTTTGAATCGCTTCCAAAGGAGTGATTTCAAATAATGTTTTTATTTCGGAACTAAGCCCGCCCCCACAATGTTTACGGGTAGCATTATCACCAATTACTGCAATGGATTTTAGTTTAGAAAAGTCAAGCGGTAAAATATTACCCTCATTCTGAAGTAAAACAGCCGCTTCGGCAGCCGAATTATAGGCAGCTTTCTGGTGATCAGGCGTATTTATAACTCCTTTTGTACGGTTATTATCATCCAATACTTTTGTTTTCAGCATTACACGAAGCACATTACCCACTTTTTCATCAATAATTGATACAGGAACTTTTCCTTCATGAACAGCATTTATCAAAGGATCAGCAAAAAACCATTTGCTATAATCCTTTATATCAGTTCCCATTTCAAGATCAAGTCCGGCCATCGCAGCTTTAACAGTACTATGAGCTGCAGCCCAGTCTGTCATAAGAACACCTTTAAACCCAAATTCTTTACGCAGAATTTCCCGATCCAGATATTCATTCTCCGAACACCAGTCTCCTCTGAATTTATTATAGGCTGCCATTACTGTATAAACTCCTCCATCAGTGATTGCTGCCTTAAATCCGGGTAAATAAATTTCACGCAAAGCCCTTTCACTCATGGAGACATTAATGGTTCCGCGATTTTCTTCCTGGTTATTGGCTAACCAATGCTTTACACTGGCAGCAACATCTTTAGACTGTAAGGCTTTAATATATGCAACAGCCATTATAGAAATAAGTAAAGGATCTTCACTCATATACTCAAAATTCCTTCCGCAAAGAGGAGAACGGATGATGTTGATACCAGGCCCAAGTAAAATGTCTTTTTTCCGAGTTCGTGCTTCTTCTCCCAATACAAGCCCTCGTTCATAAGCAAGTTTGGGATTCCAACTGGCTGCTAATGCTGTACCTGGAGGAAAGCAGGTTGCAGAATCACTGGTCCACCCGGAATATCCCCAATCATACCTGTTTATTTCTGCACGTACGCCATGTGGCCCGTCTGATAATGCCCATTCAGGAATACCTAATCGTTTTACGCCTGATACATTAAACATGGAATTTGCATGCAGCAAACTAACTTTTTCCTGCAAAGTCATTTGGCTGATCAGGGTACGTATTTTTTCTTCCTGATGCTGATCTGCTTCAAAAATGGTTTGAGACTGTACTGTTCCAACTACCAAAAAAGATATAATATATATAACTATGTTTTTATATTTTGTCATTTTATAACATTTACTTTTTGACAAGACTGATGAGATATACATCATTTTCCCTGATATCAAATGACTCAGAGAAAACAGAATTAGGCTTTATTTCAATTTGCCGGGTTATAACAGGCACCCCATCATTTTGCTTTTTTAATTTTTCAACCTGTTGTTTGTTTAGTTGATTGGGCTTGCCCATATCCAGATACCCTGTATATACATCGTTTGTTCGGTACCCAACTTTATAAACTTCCATTGTATATTCTCCGGCTGGGATATGCGATAAATTTATTTTCACTTTTCCTTTAGATTTTGCCGGCAAATCCTTGTTATAAAAGTTTTGATTGTTTGTAGAATCAGGCAAAGTGTATGTATAATCCCACAAAAGTAATTGCACATCACCTTTATTATTTTTGCATACCCAGGAACGGCTATCGGCATTTGTTAATTCAGTTTGTCCCAGTTTGTTCAAAAATTTATAGGTATAAAAAGCAGGTTTATTTAATCCCTGAATAGTAAGCAATCCAAAGCCACCATGAAAAGGGTTGTAGCGAGGGCCGGGCTCTTCAAAAATATCGGTAAAAACCCAGTATGACATTGAATTAGCTGCATTTCCCACTTGTTTTAATTTTTCTAAAATATATGCTGCTTCATGGTAGCTGTCGTGAATAGGATCGGCAGGAGTGTATGATGAACTCCATTCAGTATAATGCAATTCCAGATTTGGTTTTTTTGACATTGAGATTTCCTTTCTTGATTGCAACACATCACCGCTAACTGCCATAGGATCTTTGCTCAGTGCGGTTCCCCCTTGTCCATACTCATCTAAAAAACCTTGTGTTACGCCATAAGAATGTGTGCTTACAAAATCAATAGGGAGATTGTTTTTTTCACAGAAATCAATCATCTCACTTTCCCACGCAGCACCGGCAGTTCCGGGCCCTCCTACTTTATAAGCAGGGTTTACACTCTTAATGGCACTTGCAGTGTATTTGTATAATTTAAAATATTCTTCCTGTGTACCAGACCAAAAACCGGGAGATAAATTAGGTTCGTTCCACACTTCAAAATACCAGGTTTTCACTTCTTCTTTGCCGTAACGTTCTGTAAAATGCTGAACAAGGTTTTTAATTAGGGCTTCCCATTTGTTATAATCTTTTGGCGGTGTAACATTACCACGCCACCAAAAAATTGTTTTGTTCCCGCTTGCCAGAGCGTTTGGCATAAAACCCAGCTCTACAAAGGGTTTCACACCAATTGATAATAAATAATCGTATAAAGCATCTACATACATATAATTATAAACCGGATTGCCTTTATTGTCTTCGGTATACACCGCCATATCATCAGTAAGTAACCCATGCATCCGGATATATTTAAAACCACATTCTTTTTTTACATAGGCTAATTGCTGCTGCCAATCTGCACGCAACCCTTCATTGGCACGGCCTGCACCAACACATTCCCTGAACATCGTATTGAGGTTGCCGGCTGTTTTATTAAAATCAACATTTATAGTTCTCTGTGCATTTGCCGTAATAAAAATTTGAAAAAATGCTAAAAATAAAATTGTTCTTTTCATCTATTTTCAATTTAAAATTTCAAAATAAATATTATTTAGATTTATTTTTTTGGTCAATTACCCTCACTCCAAACCAATACACCCGCAGGTTTTAAAATTTTTTCTCCAATTATGATTTTTGCCGAATCAGGTAAATTCATTGCATAATTTTCTGAAGAATAATTAACTGCAACATAAAAACCATCACGCCAATACACAAAAACGCCCTGTGGAAAATTTTCTACATCAGCTCCTGCTTCTTCATAATTCTCTTTCACAATTTCTTTTTCCAATTTCATATCGGCACTAACTGCTCCCACATAAGTTACAGCACCTTTGCCAATGTTATGTTTTACAACAGCTGCTTTTCCTTTATAAAATTGATCGTTATAAGTTGCCATCACTGTAGCATCATTTTCGGGTTCTAATAAATCACCCCAAATATTCCATGAATAATTTTTTTGCTTAAAAATAATATCTCCTTTATTATTATTTGAAAGCATATCCGTTGCTTTAATATGTGCACCTATCAAACCCGAAAGCGGGGCAGCTGTTTCGCCTTCCCAAAAATGGGCATCGCGGTTTTTTGTAGCAGTGCGGCAAGTGATAATCAAATGCCCGCCTTTTGCTACATAATCGTTCCACTTTTTTATTAAAGCAGTATCTGCCATTTCATAAGCTGGAACAATAACAACTTTATAATCAGACAAATCGGCTTTCTCATCAACAACATCCACCGGAGCCCCAAAAGATTTTGCTATTTCTAAAAACTTAACCGGGTAATTCCAGGTGTCCCATTGATAGGTTTGCTTCTGCCTGTCAAGAACCCATAAATTTTCCAAATTCCAAATTATAGCCGTTTTTCGGGCGGCTAATTTTTCCGGAAATTTCGCATTAGGCTTATATAATTCTCTTAGCACTCTGATTTCTTTATTGAATTGAATATATTCTTCTCCTCCCTGCGAGGGGGTTACACCATCTGTTTGTATTACACCTGAATGGTATTGCTCTGAACTATATAAAATTTGACGGAAACGGTAAGAACAGGCAATCTTTCCGCCAGTGGCAAAACTATGGTATAACCACATTCTTACAGTTCCCGGTAACAATAATGGATTGTAAGATCCCCAATTTACCGGACCTGGCTGCATTTCCATAACTCCGGTAACACCGCCCACCGATTTATAAAATTCGCCTGCGAATAAAACTGTTTTATGATCACCCAATCTAAATCCGGTAATACCAATGTTGTCTGTACCACCGTTGGGATATGCTGTATAAGTTGCAAGATCTAATTTTTTTGTACGTCGGGCATCGGCACCGGTACAAACAGCAGTATAATTAGTAGTAATGTATTGCGTAGATGAAATGAAATTTCTTAAAGTGGTTGCCTGAAAATCAAGAAATCCTGCTTGGGCATCAGCACAGTACCGTTTAAAATCAAGCAGGGCATGTGGATTATTTCCCCACCATCCTACCAGGTTAGTATTAGGTATAATTACCTGATCAAAATTATTAAACCATTGGCTCCAAAATGCAGCGCCCCAGGCAGTATTTAAAGCATCGATGGTAGTATATTTCTTTTTTAACCATTCTCTGAAAGCTCTTTGTGATGAAGGACTATAATCAGGGATAGCCGGAGGTTCGTTATCCAATTGCCATCCGGTTATATTTCTATTTTTCCCATAACGTTTTGCCATTTGGGTTACAATGTTATTTACAAACATCCTATATTTTGGGTTTGCGATAGAACCCAATCCCCTTGTACCGTTCTCTGCCCGGATATAATTTCCTGTCATAATAAAAGTTTCAGGATAATTGATACGCATCCATGATGGTGTAGTAGCCGAAGGTGTACACATTATAATTTTTAAGTGATATTTTTCGCAGAGGCTTACTACTTTATCCAGCCACGAAAAATCATACTTTCCTTCTACGGGTTCCATTTTAAACCAGGCAAACTCAGCAATATGCACAAACTCAAATCCCATCTCCGCTATTTTTTTTATATCCCTTTCCCATTGGTTTTCATTCCAATGCTCAGGATAATAATATATGCCTGTAGTAATTAATCTTTCTTCAGGAAAAAAGCGTTGGGCATTTTGCCCTTGTACTGAGGAAAAAATTAAACTTAAAATTACCAGCTTAATTAAATATTTCATACTATTTTATATATCGCTTTAATGGTCAGATGTAATTCACTTCAAAAAATATTATTACCAAATAATTACTTTTTTATTGAAATAGTTGCAGATGCTGCCTGCAATCCTTGTGAAGATGCAGTAACAACTACAATGCTTTCTTTTTCTTTTGATTGTAGAACCGCTAAACACAATCCGTTAAAAGCCTTATGTTGATTGCTTTTAAAAGGTTCCATACTTGTTTGCAACCCATTATCGGTGCCCGCAATTCCAGCCTCTCCTTTTACTGAAAACTGAATTAAATTATCGGCATCAGGAACAATATTTCCTGATGCATCTACAACTCTGGCAGTAATAAACGATAAGTCTTTCCCATCTGCTTTAATATTTTTCCTGTCAGCTATTAATTCAATTTTCGCAGGTTTTCCGGCAGTCTTTATTTCTTTCGTTAAAACAATTTTTCCATCTTTTTTTGATACGGCTTTCAATGTACCCGCAACAAAAGGCACATGCCACATTACATGCAAATCATCACCTGTTTTTTTCTTTGTTCCTAACGATTTTCCATTTAAAAATAATTCCACTTCATCAGCATGATTGTAATAAGCCCACACATCAACAATATCACCGTTTTTCCAGTTCCAATGCGGTAAAATATGCAGCACCGATTTATCAGTCCACACACTTTGATACATATAATAAACATCTTTGGGGAAACCAGCCAGATCTATAATTCCAAAGTACGAGCTGCGTGCAGGCCAGGGATAAGGTGTAGGCTCGCCAATATAATCGAACCCGGTCCAGATAAATTGCCCTGAAACATTATCTAGTTTTTGAAATACTTTCATTGTTTCTTCGTGAGTTGAACCCCATGGCGCAGAAACATTATCGTAAGCATTAACAGTTAAATCATCATTGCATTTGTCGCAGGGCAAATCCCATCTCGCAGGCCATCGGCGGATACTATCCGAGCAAAAATGGTCATAGTGGCCCCTTGTTTCCAGGGCCGAAACAGATTCTGTAACAATAAAAGGTTTGTTGCCCCAAAGTTTACTAAGCTTATCTTTATTCCACTCGCTTTGATTGTAATTGTAACCAATTAAATCGACAGCATTTGCCTGTAATAATTTATTCCATGGATGAATTTCATTATTGGCTGTAACCGTTGGCCGGCTTGTATCCAGTCTTTTAACTATTGCATTTAATTCCCTGATAATATTATATGCGGAAGTGTCATCTTTATCACCCCATTGTTCTTGTATTTCGTTACCAATACTCCAGATAAAAACCGAAGGGTGATTTCTATCCCTTACTATCTGGTCCTGCAAATCTTTCGCATGCCATTCGTCCCAATCTGAATGATAATCGAATTTTGTTTTTTCTTTCTTCCACATATCAAACGCTTCATCCATAATAATGAAACCCATTTTATCGGCAAGCTCCAAAAGTTCCGGTGCAGGCGGGTTGTGTGATGTTCGGATGGCATTGCAACCCATTCCTTTCAACAATTCTAACTGGCGTTCCAATGCACGTTTGTTTACGGCTGTTCCCAAACAACCCAGGTCATGATGGTCGCAAACACCTTTAATTTTTAAATGTTTGCCATTTAATAAAAATCCTTTATCTACATCAAATTTAAAATAACGGATACCAAATGTTGTTTCGTAAACATCTGCAACTTTTTCATCGCTGATTATTTTTGTAATTGCTTTATATAAATAAGGGTGTTCATCGCTCCACAATACCGGTCTCTTAATTTCTGCTTTTTGTTCTGTTTCTTTTTTGTTGATTGAAAGCAGCATATCTGATTCAACTTTTGCAACTTCTTTTCCTTCACCATTCAAAAGACTTGTTACAAGTTTTACATTTTTATTTTTGCTCAATTGATTGATTATATTAGTTTTTATAACAACCAATGCTGATGAATTTGTTACTTGCGGTGTTGAAATAAATGTACCCCAATGATCTACACTTATTTTTTCTTTGCTCACTAACCAAACATTTCTGTAAATGCCCGAACCCGAGTACCAACGTGAGTTTGGTTGCATCGAATTATCAACCTTAACTGCAATTACATTTTTTTTATTACCGAATTTTAAATAAGGAGTCAGCTCGTACTCAAAAGAAATATACCCATTTGGCCTTTTGCCGAGATAATGTCCATTAATCCATACTTCACTGTTTCTGTATACACCATCAAAATCAATATAGATATTTTTTGACTGATCAGTTGCCGGAACTGTAAATGTTTTCCTGTACCATGCCAATCCACCACGTAATGCGCCACCACCATTACCGGTTGGGCTTGTAGAATCGAAAGAAAACTCAATACTCCAATCATGTGGTAAATTCAGTATTCGCCAATTAGCATCATCAAAATTAATTTCATTAGCTGCGGCAGCTTCTCCGGAATAAAATTTCCAATCTTTATTGAAATTGGCAGTAATCCTTGTTTGTGCTAATACAAACAGAACAAATGCTGACAGTATTATTGTAAAAGAAATTTTTTTTATGTACATTTTTTTGAAATTTTACTTTATTAAAGCATCCAAAGTTTGCTGATCTGATACTGTATTATTTTTTCTGTCTAATAAACCACCGGTATCCCAAAAAAATGGTAATAATCCGTTTGCTATTGCCTGTTTTTTTATATAATTAAAAAAATATGCTCTTGAGGCTAAATGCAGTTGTAATGCAGTGCCTGTTAAATTAGTCCGGAGTATTGCTCCAAATTCGCCAATTATAACGGGAATGTTTTTAGCTACAAACTGGTTATTCATTAATAAAAAAAGCCTGTCAACCTCAGGCTCTTCGCCCCATGTTGGATTATGTGCCAAATCTGTAGTGGAATGGTTACCTGCACCCCAGTAGTAAAACTGATTACCCCAGCTTTCATCTGCAGTCATACCACAAAAATTCCATGGTGTATAAAAATGTATTTCAGCCATTAACTTATTAGCAATTTTATCTGTAGGCAATGTGGTCATTAATTTGTTTGTAGTTTCAATATCAGTATTTGGTCCCTGAACAACTAATACACGATACGCATTTTTACCACCGGTAGAGCGGACAGCATCAATAAATGTTTGATGGTAAGACATCAGTACGCCCATTTGTGTTGAATCGGCTGCATTAGGTTCGTTGGCACTTGCAAAAATTACATGTTCATCAAACCCTCGCATGGTTGTAGCAATTTGTTCCCAGAAAGCTTTTTGTTTGGCATTAACTGAATCTTTCTTGGCTGTGGTGCAATTGTTTTCGAGCCATCCGCCATCCCAATGTATGTTTAGTACAACATACAGGTTGTTATCAACACAATATTGTACTACCTGTTTAACTCTGGCTAACCAGGTATCACTAATTTTTGCAGTAGTTTGGTTGGCATATTGATTCCATGAGCATGGCAAACGAATAGCATTAAAACCACTCTGCTTTACAAATTGTACAAAGCTGCTTGTAATCATCGGGTTTCCCCAAGCCGTTTCGCCACCAATAGCTTCAAGTGTATTTCCAATATTTAACCCAATAGTTATTTTGGATGCAAGTGTTTTAGCATCGCTGCTCATGCCCGTAGCATCTGGAGCAATGGAATCTTTATAACTTGGATAAATTGATTTTTGGGCAGCTTGTGAAATAGCAACATACACCACTGATTTGTTATCCATAACAAACATAAGCTTTGCAGTACGTGCAGTAGCTGATGTATTTGCGGCTGCTGTTACTGTTACTTGCAGGCTTGCAGTTTTGGAAGTATTTACAGACATTGTACACCAACTTTGGTCTGAAGTTGCAGCCCAGCTACTACCATTCATGGTAATGGTTACGGTGCTATTTCCCCCGGCTTCTGTGAAGTTCAAAGAATTGGGGGAAACTTTAAAAACCGGAATAGCAACAGATCCAGCGTCGCTTTTTTTACAAGAAATAAAAAACGTAACTAAAATTATCGTCAATATAAATAACTTACCTGTTTTTTTCATTTTTATTTTATTATGGTCAACCAACAGCAGCAATCATTTTATCAGACACCAGATACACAACACTTCTCGCAGCCCCGGTAATTTTATAGCCCTTTCATGATGGCTTTTATTATTCCACTGTCCAATATTTTACCACTGCTCCTGTTAAATAATCCCATATTTACATCCCAGTAAAAAGGGATTAAGCCCTTTCTCACAGCTGTTTCTACAAAATATTGCTGAAAATATTCCACCGATGCCACATGCAATTTTTGATCGGCGCCTTTAGGCAATCTTCTCTTGAATGCACCGAACTCTCCAATAATTACAGGCACTCCCTTATCGGCAAATTTTCGTTTCATCAATTCTAATTTTTCCTCTATCGAGTTTTCCTCTCCCCAAGTTGCATTGTGAGCAGTATCTGTTGCAGAATGATTATTCTTTCCCCAATAAAAAAATCTTTTTCCCCATGAAGCATCTTTGTCCATCAAACAAAATTGATACGGCGAATAATAATGCACTTCCACCATCAACCTGTTTTTAATTTTATCCATTGGCAATTTATTCATCCATTTATCTGTGTTATCAATATCGGTTGCCGGCCCTTGAATGATTAATGTACGTGAACTGTTATTGCCACCTGTAGCACGAACTGCATTGATAAAAGTTTGATAATACGTAAGTAAAACACCCATTCCAATACTGTCTTTTACGTCGGGCTCATTCGCACCTGCAAACAATAAATGTTCATTATAATCTTTAAACTGGTTGGCTATCTGTATCCAATATTTTTTCAATCTTCCATTTACTTCTTTCTGGTTTAATTTATTTATCCTGTTTTCGAGCCAACCCTTATCCCAGTGCATATTTAAAACAACATATAAACTGTCTTTTATACAATAATCTACAGTTTGCTGTACACGGTTTATCCAGTCTTTATCAATCTCGCTGTTTACTGTATCGGAATGGCAGAACCATGCACAGGGAATACGAACAGAATTAAAACCGGCAGCTTTTACCGAATCAATTAATCGTTGTGTTGTAATAGCTCCGCCCCATGCGGTTTCGCCACAAATGGCCTCGAAAGTGTTTCCTAAATTCCAGCCCATTTTCATTTTTCCTGAAATCTGTTGTGCTGTTGGCAATTGGGCAAAAATGTTTACAGACAACAAAAGCACGACAAATAAATAGGTTACTTTAAATATTCTTATGATGCCATTTTTTTTCCTGTTCATTTTATTTTCATTTATCTTTCTCAACTTTCGAATGGTAGTAACCGAAGGGGGGCTTATTTTATTTTATTTCAATTCATAGGTAACCACTTTATAAATCGCAGGAGTTTGTACTTCTGTATTCCTGGAAGGTTCTGCAGGTTGGTTTGGCCCTGGCTGAGGAGGAACAATTTGCCCTTCAAATGTTTGAGTATTCATTGCTTTTCGCCCTGTTACAAGCACACAGTCATGTTGCCAGGTTTCGTCACCATTAAGCATACGTGTAGTCACCCATTTTTCGCCTTCTACCTTTCCTTCAAAAACCTCGCCCAAGCGGATATTTTTTGTTGAATTACTCTTCCCAAATTTTATTCGTGCAGTAATGCCTGCCACAATATATTCATCAGGAGCCATTTGAATAACCAAACCGTATCCTGTATTGTCCCATTTATTATATTCTACATACACTCTATCCTCGCCAAATTTAAGCGTATCAATAGTACTGTTTTTAGTACGCATGAAACCGTGCATTTTACCTGTACCCTGATATTTTATGATGTAGGGCATCAGTTCATTTATTACAGAGATTGCCTGCCTGTAAGCTAAATTGGTATAAGCATCTTCAATCCCAAATGGAGAAAAACAGATGGCGTCATATTCTGCATATGCATAAAAAGCCCGGGCCTGTTCAGTTGTGCTTTCCGGAATGAAAAGCGGATTATCAGGACGATGGTACATCGACAATATTTCCTTATAGTTAGGTGCATAAATATCAGGTGCACAGAAATCAATATCAGGCGCAATAGCTTTGTATATATCCATTACCCTGGATACTGGTCCTCCGTTTGGATATGACCCGGGTAATTCAGTCGGATTTTGAACCAGCCAGGCATTTACATACATGGGAAGGTTTAGTTCTTTTTTACCTAAGCGGGCTATTTCATTTATATAAGTGGCATATTGGTAAGTCATGAAGTAGTTTTGTGCACTTTTCATGGTATCAGCAAATATTTCGGACCATGTACCGTTGGTTTTGCTTCCATTTTTTTGCCAAACACTTTTCATTTCGGGGCTCAGATTATTCGTGTTTTTTTGCAAATACCGGATTAAGGTTTCCGGAACCTGAGCGTTAAATAAGTAAAGGGCCTGTTTATTGTAATCCATGTCCTGAAATGCCCCGACTTCGTTCTCGGGTTGCATCATTACAACCCTGTGTTCTTTGTCTATTTCCTTTATTCGTTTCATTAATTGTACATAAGCCTTAGCATCTGCTATCTGCGCTTCCTTGCAAAAAGGTGAGATTACTTCGCCGGTGCTCCCATTGCTTTGCTTCAGTTTGAAAAAACGTTTTGAATCTTTTTTTACCCAAAGTGGTGGATAAGTGGAAAGTCCATTTTTCCAGCTTGCAAACCATAAAATACAAAGTTTCAGATTGTTATCGCGGGCCTGCGATATGATCCCATCAATAAGCGAATAATCAAATTTACCTTCTTGTGGCTCTAACTGTTCCCATGAAATAGATGCGATAACTGTATTAAGTCCCATTTCTTTTAATTTTGGGAAAATGGGCGCTAAATAAGTTAAGTTGGAAGACGAAGAATTATGCAACTCTCCGGCAACCATCACAAATGGCTTACCATCAACATACAATCTGGTAATATTTCCTTCTTTTTTTAATCGGGGTAATTCCTGAGCATTTAAATAATAAGATGGTATAACAGCAGAAAATAAAAA
>Ga0364881_10296_pt1 | contig 32523 bp, 21 predicted proteins | sample ExccelJu500001D4_5_FD_206923 | JGI IMG/M metagenome (GOLD analysis project Ga0364881, IMG submission 206923) | Enriched cells from Trout Bog Lake Hypolimnion, Wisconsin, USA - BchlTB.July30.5000.01.D4 | ecosystem: Environmental > Aquatic > Freshwater > Lake > Hypolimnion/Profundal zone | place...
TTAATGAGGCATTAATTTCTTAAATTTACATAGCTTTGGGATATAAAGTAGGATTATCTGAATCATATCGTGATGAACAACGAGTTCGTAAAACGGTTGACGGATATCGTAGGAGCCAATATGGCTGACGAAAACTTTGGAGTTGAAGATCTTGTCCGCGAGATGGGAATAAGCCATATCAGCCTGCACCGAAAACTAAAAACTATTTCCAATCAAACGATCAGCCAGTTCATCAGGGAGATCAGGCTGAAAAAGGCCAAAGAGTTATTGTTGAATGAAGATTTGACCGTTTCTGAAATTGCCTATCGCGTCGGTTTTGGAAGCCCTACATATTTCAACAATTGCTTTCATGAATACTATGGTTATCCTCCAGGAGAAGTTAAAAAGAGAAGTTTATCATTTGATAATGAGCCGAAAAAAGAATATCATTTAGGTGCAGATTTTGCGAAAAAAGAATCAATGTCTGCTGGTACAAACCTTATTAATCAGCTGAAGTTTAGCCGTAAGTCCATTATTATAGTATCGCTGGTCATCCTTTTTATATTTTCATTGACCTACTTTTTATATGTAGCATTCATAAAAGAAGCAAATCCAGTTCTCCGGTTAAAAAACATTAATAAATCGATTGCGGTTCTCCCATTTAAAAATTTAAGTGCAAATCCTGAAAATCAATATTTTGCCGATGGAGTGATGGAAGATATTCTGAATAATCTTTGCCATATTAAAGAACTAAGAGTAATTTCAAGGGCTTCAGTTGAGAAAATCAGCGAAAGCACAAAAAATGCACAAGAAATAGCAGAAAAATTAAACGTACAATTCATCCTTGAAGGCAGTGTGCAACGTGACAAAGACAAAGTAAAAGTTGTTGTTCAACTCATTGACGCGAGTCATGATCAGCAAATTTGGTTTGAAAAATTCGAGAATGAACTGTTTAATATTTTTGTCATCCAGAGCAATATCGCTCAAAAAGTTGCCCATGAGCTTGGTGTGGTACTTTCATTAAAAGAAACTGCACGGATTGAAAAAATTTCTACCCGAAATCCAGAAGCTTATGACCGTTACCTGATGGGACGCTTCTACTGGAACAAAAGAACAAGCGAGGGTTTAAAAAAAAGCATCTCCTATTTTGAAAACGCAATCGCTTTAGATCCCTATTATGCAATTGGTTACGCCGGACTGGCTGATGCTTATTTTATCCAGGCATGGTGGAAATGGATCGACAGAGAAGCAGGGTATGCTCAGGCTAAAAAATATGTGTTGCAGGCACTGGAACTTGATCCGAACCTTTCTGAAGCACATGCAACCCTAGGAGGACTATTGTGCTGGGATGAATGGAAATGGGAAGAAGCACGTAAGGAAATGCTTATTGCCATCGAATTAAACCCCAGTTATGCAACAGCTCATCAATACTATTCGGAATTATTGAGCATTTTGGGGCAAACCGAAGAAGCACTTGAAGAAATTAACACCGCACTTGCACTTGATCCATATTCAAGTGCAATGCTTGATAATAAATCGGTGTATTATTACAATCAAGGGAAAATGGAAGAATCATTGAGTGTTTTAAAATACCTGGAGGAAGTTAATCCTAATTATACGCCTGGATACAATAGTTGCTTCTTTATATACCTTAGAAAGGGCGAAAATTTGAAAGCTGTTGAAGCTTTTAAGAAATGTCTTGCCGTGGATTCATTGTCCGCGATTAAAGCCGATTCGGTGAAAGAAATATACAACAAATCAAAAATTAATGGATTGTTGAAATGGCGAATAGATTCTGAACTTAAGAAAACCCGGCCTAATGCTGTAACCTTGGCAAAATACAATATTTTACTTGGAAAGAATGAAGAGTCATTGAAGTGGCTGGAAAAGGCAGTACAAATACGTGTACCCGAAATTCCATGGATAAACAATGATCCTGATTATAAAATTCTTCATCTTGAACCGCGGTATAAAAAGGTTATCAATCAAATGGGATTAACGGATTACCCTCCCCTAAAAAGGACTTTGAGATAAATCACTAACCATAAAACTTTCAGGTATTCATTTCATGGAATTTACATGAACTAGTTTCGTCTTATTGTGTCTGTCATTGGAACATAAATGGCAATCTCAAAACCTTCTTAAGGCAACCATAAATCATTAACTTCTGAATCAAAGATAGTAAACCAACATTCTGAAATATCTCTATATTGCCAAATAAGACCATTCAAGACGCTTTCTGCCTTGAATTGTAATAGTCATGTCCTGCATATCGACTCCCTTAAAACTTCCCATGGGGTTTTTTATTACGCCATCCACAAAGATCATCAGGGTAGAACCGCTTTCATACCCGATCACCATATAGATTTACCCCAACGATCTCATTGAACCATTAAAATTGGGTCGTCTAAATTTCTAAAATTAAACGATCCATTTCAATGTAATTAGGTGAGGGTTGGCGGATTCAGCACCAACCTTTCCAATTTTCATTCAATATCTATTGGTCATACCTGACGATCTTGTTGAACCACAAACTGGGTTATATAAACTTCCAATAATAAACGTTCCATTTTGAAATTTGTCCGTTAGTGTAGAAAATAAATCTTAGCGTTCACTTTTCCAATTGATTTTCCACCTTGATTACAGTAGCCAGATGTTGCTTCAGGATAGCTTTAATTTCTGCTATAATTACCGGATTTTTAGCTGCAATATTGTTTTTCTCAGAAGGATCTACATTTAAATTAAAAAGCAATGGGGGGTCATGGATAATGACCGTCTCATCATTGTATTCCGGTTGAGTTATGAAATGTGCCTTGTATTCTCCCTTTCTGATCGCGAATACCTGGACATCTCGATAGTAAAATACAATATCCCTGGGATCTTTCCCTGTTCCAAATAATACCTGTGAAATATCATAACCATCATAGATCCTGTCTTTGCGCAGCTTCACATTGGCCAGCTTGCAAATTGTCGGCAATAAATCCATTGAAGTGGCTATATCCATTATAACTCCGGGCTTAAGTTTACCCGGCCATCTGAAAATTGCGGGTTCTCGCATCCCTCCTTCGTAGGTGCCGCCTTTCCCTCCGGACAGCATTCCGGCACTTCCGCCCTGGTCTTTAAAGGTAGTCCAGGGGCCATTGTCTGAAGTAAAAACAACAAATGTATTTTTATCAAGCCCGTTTTGTTTTAAGGTCGCTAAAATCTCACCAACACTCCAGTCAAGCTCCTCAACCACATCACCGTAAATACCCCTGAGACTTTTATTCCTGAATTCACAGGAACTGAACAAGGGCACATGAGGCGCCGTATGCGCCATGAACAGAAAGAAAGGTTTGTCCTTGTTTTGATTGATAAAGTGAATGGCTTCCTGAGTAAACCTTTTTGTGGTGGTAGTCAGATCGGCCGGTTGTTCAATGGTCTCAGAATTTCTCATCAAAGGGGCATTGAAATATTCAAGCTTAGGATTGAACATGCATGATTCATAATCCAATCCTTCCTTCAGATCGTCATCATTGCCGCAAGGCATTCCATAAAAATAGTCAAATCCATGTGCATTTGGAGAGTACTGAGGCAAGCTCCCCAGGTGCCATTTCCCAATGCAGGCAGTGACATAGCCTGACGATTTTAAAGCCGAAGCGATGGTAACCTCTTTTTTAGGAAGACCACCTTTTGAGTCCGGGAATAATACTCTTCTTTTTTCGCTACACATACCAGACCTGATGGCAAGCCTGCCTGTTAGCAATGCTGCACGGGAGGGTGTGCATACAGGTGCAGCCACATAAAAACTGGTCCACTTCTGGCCTTCTGTTGCCATTCTGTCAAGATTAGGAGTCCTGATGGTTGGATGACCAAAGCACCCCAGATCGCCATAACCAAGGTCATCTGCAAGGATGATGACAAAATTGGGTTTGGAATTTGCTTTTTTCTCTGCAGCAACAGATGATTCCTGGGTAGTAATACAAGCTGTCAACATGCTTGTCATTAACATTATATTCTTGGTTATTTTTTCCATAGCAAGTGTTTTTCCTAATTATTCTGCTGGACCAGGATTTTCATTAATTAACTTTATAGCCTCTTCCTCAAAGATGCCTCCTGTCATTTCGCCAAGAGAAGTGCGGGTGATATAACTATAGCGCTCAAAACTATCAAAATCTTCCTTGGTCAGGATATACCCGAATGCATCATTGGTAAGACCGAAAAGAAATGGTTGCGTACTCTTCATTTTCCTTTTTATGTAATATCCGATATTTGGTAATGCCTCTCCCGGGATCGTAACAACCTGCACTTTCCCAATATTTAAGAGATTGATTCGCGTTTGAATAGCAGAAAAATCACTGTTTTTTCGGGCTTCTGCTGCGAGTGGAGAATGATTTAATACATAACGCATTTTTTCTGAACTAATTGGGAATGTGATTACTTTTGAGGTACAGTAAATATCAGGATTTTCCTGGACAGGTATTGGTTCAGTTAGAAGCAGAGCTTCGTCTGCCATCAGTGTGCCAATTCGAATACATTCGTTCCAGTCATTGGCCTCCTTATCATTTTCAAGCCTGTTATCGGCTGTAACCATTCCTCCTTCGGCTCCATTCATAAAAATGGCCATTCCACCCACTTTTGTTTCAATCCGGTCATAGAGTGGTCCGCATAAGTCAGGACTGATTAATTTACTCGCTTTACCCAGGATTTCAGGGTGAGTAACATAATTAACCAGGGTTACGATTGGCATTCCGGCATTCTTACCTGAAGTGGCTATTGCCTGAATAACTCCCATGCGGGGATCGTTTAATTTGGGAGCGTAAAAGTTGTATGCAATCTTACCCTTTGCTTCTGCAACGACAGTTTTAAGTGAGGCCGGCTCAAGCTTTGCCACTGCTTCGTTCACCGCGGAGGCTATTTGGGTAACGCACCAGCTGACGTATTTCGGGTCAGCCCTATTATTTCCTTTTTCATCATCCATACCATAAGGTTCCGGGCAACTGTGAGCATGTGTAGCTCCGATCAGCACATTCTCAGGAGCAATTCCTTTGATTAACTTACGCGAACGATCACCCAGATATGCTGGCCAACCAATGTTATCAACACTAACTATAGCAATTCTGGTGGCACCCTTTTCGAGAACAAATGCACGGACAGATAGTTTTCCTTTGAATCCTTCAGGCATTACTGGTGCTCCCAGACCTCCTGATATGGGGATCAAATGATCTGGTGTGATATCTTTCATAGCTGTCCCAGCTCTAAAAGTCTGTGCATCAACATTCGCCAGAGAAAGCAAAAGAATAAATAGTGAGGCAATAAAATTCATTTTCATAACTCATTTTACTTTATAACTGTAAATTACAGGACTTGAATCGGCGCCCCATTTGTCTGATCCGAGATGATCGCTTGAGCCTTCGGTGCCAACGGCGATATCAATTTTTCGGCCACGGAACATGATGCTTTTCCCCGATTTATCTTTCAGGAAACCGGCCATTTCAACCCGAACTTCGACCTCAGAACCATCCGGAGACAAGGCCATGACGATGTCTTTACTAGTTCCTTCGGTGTTGTCGTGGGTGATGTGACGTATATTTTCACGGTTTACATATTCAATTTTGTAACGATCTCGTTTACTTCCATCCATTGCTTTTGAAGAATAATACGATGAACCAAGTTTTAATGAGCCATCGAGCGCTTCCTTTTCGGCGCCAGCTCCGGCAAATCCAAAAAAGGTTTTTACGAACTTGTTACCTACAAATTCAAATTGGACTTCGGCATCATCACCAGTTGAAATACCATAATAACAATTGTCGTCTCTTGTTGGGGGATAACCAGTGAACGGATTCGCGTCAACATCGATGTAAGCATACCAGTAATACCTTCCGTTTTTGCCAGTTCTTCCGTGTGCTCCGGCCACTCTGGAATAAATGTATAAATACTTCTCATCGTTGGTTACTTTGAATTCGAGAAGATCTGTATCCGGGTTTTTAAACAGATAATTAAGGTAGTCGCCTTCGGGATCAGAAACTCCGACAATATTTTGCCAGTCGCTGAAGTCGCCATCAATTTTGACCCGATTGAATTTTGGTGCCTTGCCGGTGGTTGATTCGCTGACATTACAATTCAGGCAAAGTCCGGCTTCATTTACTGATATGTTTTCTGAATACTGGCCTTCGAGGGTAAAAGTAATTACTTTGCCATTGGCAGGTTGTATGCAACCTTCAATCAATGCAGGCTGGTAACCGGTCAGTCTTTCAGCGATTAGGGGATTGGTCAGGTTGCATTTTGCGATTTCAACTTTTTTGTCTCCGATTATTCCGTATAGGATAAGTGCTGAATTGGCTATGTTTTGTTCAATATTAAATTCGATGTTTTTTATACAATTACCTTGTTTGTCAAAAATTGCAACCGGAAGAAAACTTTTTGAACTATTCTTGATGGTTTTTCCGTTGGAAGGGTCTAATCGAAACAGTCTCCATTCAAATGGGTCAAAAATAATTTGTTTTGAGGGAATCTGAAGAATTGAAAATTCTTTCATTTTCGGTCCGCTTAGGCTTTTAGCAAAGTTGCCATAGCTGTCTATCAGACCAACCGGGCGTTCGTTAAATTTAGCAGAGTATCCGCCGACAATCAGGCTGTCTTTATCTTCGTATACCCGTCCGTCCCAAATTGGCAAAGACACAAAGGGCGAGTTATGAGTTGTTGTCGTTTCAACGAAAAATTCAGGATTTAACAATTTGGCCGATTTACGGCTATTAAAATTCTGATCTCTGCCCAGCACATCGTCAATCGAAACACTAACCTTAAAATAGGGTTTCAATTCGGTTTTTTTATTTAAAGGGAATAATCCGTTTTTTTTAAGAAATTGATCATGAGAAGGAACTCCGCGGGTGTCTATATATCTTGATTGAATAACACTGATCAGTTTCTTCTCAAAGATTTTTGATTCACTCCATTTCGGTTGTCCAAATGAGTTTACCTGAAAAAGCAGATGACACAACCCGATAATGAAAAAAGGTTTTAAATAGCTGTTTTTATACATTTTAGTTTTAATTTTTGGTCGTTTATTTCTATATATTATTCCCCAATTTTGGGTTAACTGTTCATCCTCTGATTTTGACCCATGCGGTAGTGAACCAGTTCAAATAATAGCAGACCTTATCTCTTGAAGAATAGAAGTGTCATTGTAAATAGGCTGATCATTTCAACCTTATTTAATTGCTCTCCCCATAGCATTAAACTGCATGATAGATAATTCCTGTAGATTCCGTTGGAAAGACCCACTATTCTCAACGGTATAAAATTGGTTTGTTCTTTTCAAAGCAATCTAATTCAGAGAGGAATAACTTCGGCTTTTTTAATCAAATAGCATTGTTTTTTAACCTTAGAATGAATATTTGAACGCGAATAACTATTAATTAAGTTTAAGTTGTTTTGAAAGGAATCATTTTACTGTCAGCGTTACCCAACGGGAATTATAGTAAATTAGCCTGTCGATGGACCGAACATCAAGATTCTATTCGTTATTCAGGGTAAAAACAGCAGGATTTAAATCTTAAGAAATATTTTTCTCCTGAACATTATGTATGCCGCAAAAAAACATAAGCTTAAACAATTACTGACCAGACTAGTGAAATAAACCTGTAATCCATTTCTAAATCCCAAAGGCCTTCACATAGTAATTCATGTAGACCCGTAAATTTATAGATAGCACTAAAAATATCTCCAATTACGTATACTGCAATTGCGTTGCTGCCAAAAATGATCCCTATTCGGGTAAAGATATTGTTTTTAAAGCCATTGATATCGATGCACCAAAGCGAAATTCAGAGGGAAAGTATTGCCCAACCAGTTGTATAAAGAACATATGAACTTGTCCAAAGTTTTTTATTGATGGGGAATTGCCAGTCCCAGATACTCCCAAGGAGTACAAAGGACACTCCTGAAATAATTAATAATATAACAGTGTTTTCAGTAATTCTTTTTTTACTTATAAGTTGTCCTGTTAAAAGGCCCGCTAACCCAGTTGCGATAGAGGAAAAAGTACTATATGGTCATTCTGTGTTCCACCCATTATAACCAAGAATTTTTAATGGAATGAACAGCCTGTCAAACCATGCGGTAAAATTTATCCCTGGTTCCATTGTGCCTGCCGGATTTCCGTCAACTGGAATGAAGTTAAGGGTAATCCAATAAACAACTAATATTCCCAGGAAACAATAAAGATGGGTTTTCCAATCGCTGAAAATAAATAGGATGCCGCAAACAATATAAATATTTGAAATCCTATGTAATACTCCAAAAACGTCGACATCATGAAAATTAAATTCTGGCAAATAAAACAATAACTATAAGAGAAAGGACCAGAATTCTCTGCAGCCTTATCTCTTTTGAAAGTGGATTATTTGCTATCAATCTTCTATCATCATCCTGACTAGACGAATCCCTAAAATAACTATCTTTCGGGCTCCAAATCAAGACTGACTCAGTATTAATGGTAAATTAATTATCATGCAATTTAATCTTCTTCCCGGATTATTAGATCGCCTTAAAGGGCTTTTATGGAGATCGAAAATGGGGGTACTTTTCCTCCTTGCAGCAATATCCCCGGTAGTTTTAATGGCCGCCGACTACAAGTCAGTGACCATTCAACATTCCGCAAAGGCGGGAACCGTTGAGATGAACATCTTCAATCTCCTGGCCGACAGGCTCATAGAGGCAGGATTGAAGGATGTAAAGCTGACTCCGGAAGGCACCCCTGCCAGTGATCAAGCTGATCATCTGTTGATTTGCCTGGGAATGCCACAGAATCATACGGAAATCTCTGCATGCTTTAAAAAACAGCACGTTCCGCCGTTGACCGATTTAGAACCGGGAGCAGAGGGGTTTCTGCTAAAAAAAGAGGAAAAACAGAATCTTTTGATCGCAGCCGGGATAGATCAGCGGGGTTGTTTATATGCCGTTGGGGAGATTCTTCGTCAGGCAGTGATCCGTAATGGTAAAATGCATTTCCCCGATCATCTGGAGATATGCACGGCTCCGGCCTTCGAGGTGAGAGGAACGCAGGTCGGACAAAGCGATGTATCCATCAATATTGCAAAAGTGCGACCCTGGACCGACAAGGATGTGCAACGTGCTGCCATGGATTATGCTTTGGCCGGTGCGAATACTTTCCAGGTAAGCAAAGGATTGACGACTACTTTTCTGAAATCGTACGGTTTGATGTCACAAAAAGATTTTGGTCCCAACACCGCCGGAGGTAAGGTTCCAAAAGAGTGGGAAGGGAAAGAGTCGATCGGGCGTGAGGGGTATATCTGCCCTTCGGTGCCGGCTGCCCGCCATTACATGATTGATCAGTGCGAAAAAGAGTTCAGCGGGCCCGAATCCTATGATTTCGTGAAGTTCTTCGGCGGCGACGGGGGCGGGTGCGAATGTGACCGATGCAAGCCTTACGGCTTCACATTCATAATGTTATGTGAAGATTTGGCTGCGGTTATTCACAAGTATCATCCCGAAACGCGCATTTATTTCACCAACCAGAAATTTGATAATGCCGATGATTTAGCCATTTTGGCCTATCTTCAGGAAAAACCGCGCACCTGGCTCTGGGCATGGGGATATGGCCCGGGTTCAGATGCCAATTCATGGCAGCCCGGCCACCGTCAGACCCACCGTATGGACCTGTTCCACTACCCGGGATTCGGCCCTTACAACATGTATCCCAAAGAGTTGCTTCATCAGCTGCCCCCTCAGCAAAAGCTTGTCTATTACAACGAGATCACCCATTGGAAATATGCGCAGCATGCTCTCGTACAAATGTGGCCACGCGCCGACCGCGACGGAAACCTTCCTCCTCACTGGTGCAACGACATCTTACAACGCCGTCCCGACCAATATCTGACTCAGGTATTTAACCGGCGTTCCTGGTTTACGAGCCCGCGCAATTACTACCGCATCTTCAATGATCTGTTGCCATACGGCGTGGGGGATATTACCCATTCAGACGGCTATCACGACCATTTTCAACAATGGATGTGGCAACGTTTGCTCTGGGCACCGCGTACACCGCTCGACGATATCATCCATGAATATTGCACAACAATTTTTGGTCCGGAAGCAGCCTCGCTGATGGCCAAAGCCCTGCTTCTGGCCGAAGAGAGCATCATTGAAAAACCGGGCACACCACTCCCCGAGAAAACCTGTGTGAAAGAATGCTACGATCTGGTGAAACAGGCCGGGAAATTAATCCCCGAAAATGTCATGAAAATCGACTGGTTATGGTGTATGTACATGCAAAAAGCAACGCTCGACCGGTACACCCAGCTGAGTGTTACCCGGCAAATGGAACTGCAAAAGCGGATTGAAAAAGATATCGCCGACGCCATACGGGATAAAACAACCCTGAAAGCCATCGATGAGGCCCTGACCCGTTTCGACCTTCAAGAGACGGTCGAGATGAAATCCCTTTACCAGGAGGCTAAAGTGGCGGGAGAGCAGAGCAATGCCAATTTTGGCGTACGCAACGACGGTTTTTTTACCTTGCAGCATGATTTTATCGGGTTAGGTTGGACGAAACGTCAGTTAGAAAGGGCCAGGGCAGCAAAAGGCAAAGAACGCGATGAACTTCTCCGGATGATTGTCGATTACGAAAATCCGGGTGAAGGTGGCTTCTATGACAATCTTGGAACGGCCAATATTGCTCCGCATGTTGTTTTCGGCTATCCTTACGACCACGGCCAACCTTACGTTACTGGTATGCTGGATGAAGGAAACCGCCTTTCGCAAAGGGCGATGCACTATACCCAAAATGAAAAACAAGGGGTGACACTCCATTATGACAATCTTGATCAACATGCCGCTTACAAACTGCGCGTGACACTCGTCAGGCCCTGGTACCAGGATCGTTATGCACCCATGATGAACCAGAAAAGCGAGTCAATTTATGCCAACGACATTCCCATCGCAAAAAATGTGGAGCTCCCTTTTAAGATGAGCGATTTCTTAACTTTCGATATCCCTGCTGGATCGACAGCTACCGGAGAACTCACCATCCGTTTCGAGAAGGCAAGCGATGTGGCCGTGGGCGATAGGGTAAGTGTTGAGCAATGGCGGAACGCGGGAGGATGGGGTACGCTGGTCTCCGAAGTGTGGCTGATCAGGAAAAAGTAGCCCTGCAAACTGACCAGATGAGTGTTCAGAAAGCAAAAAAGCCTGTAAGATTAATTTTACAGGCTTTTTCTTCTTTGTAGTGGGGAACTTCGAATTATCTAACCTTTTGGAAAATTTTTACAAGGTAGTTGACCTGTATGATTATATCGAAAACAATCTTTAAGTAATCTCATTTCAGTAAAACCAAACACTCAATATTTCGATTCAGATTGACACACCATTCTTCATCAACCCGTCAAAATGTAAACATCTTGTTTGGCTTTCTCGATAATTGAGCCAAGCATAATCACCTCCATTTTTACTCCGGGCATGATCTTGATTTTCCTGAAGATCAAACAATAATTCAACGAAGCCAAACAACATTATTTGGTTAACCCGGGAAGAAATGTTCCCGGAAATTCCCATAAATTATTTTCTGAAGAGGTAAGATCGTTTCACGGAATCACATCGCAGTTTCACAATTAAGGCTTATTATTACCTCACTATGAGATATTTAATAATTCATCCAAAAGACCAGACTACAGATTTCCTTAAGCCAATTTATACTTCATTCTCAAATAAAACGGTTATAAGTGGTGGTATAAGCAAGGTTAAACTAAGGGAACTAATAAAAAATCATGACAGGGTTATAATGTTAGACCACGGTACTCCCCACGGATTACTTTCGGTAAATCAATTAGCGGATGCAGGTCCCTACATTATTGACAGCTCCTTTTCTGACTTACTTTCGGAAAAGAGCGAAAATATTTTCATTTGGTGTCATGCCGACCAATTCATTAAACAAAACGAACTCAATGATTTTTAGAGCGGAATGTTCATCAGTGAATTTCAAGAGGCTTTTTCTTGGGGGTTTTATGTTTTTAATCGGAATCTCATTGATGAATCGAATGATAGTTTTGCTTTGTATGTTTCACAAAATATCCATCAACCTTTGGATGTCTTGTATGAAAATATAATACAGGAATACGCCATAATGGCTAAGACCAATCCGATAGCTCAATTTAACTTGTAACGGTTATACCTTACTTCAAATAATTATCAGAATGGAAGCAATTGTTTTTGTAAGGAATTACCAGAATTACCTTGACGAAATCAGTCAGGTCATCAAACCCTAACTTTAGCCAATCATTGATGAACTTCGCCAAGTTGACCCACATGATTTGGTTAGGCCAGACTCATATTTCGATTCTGAAAATTCTGCTCGTCGATTTGTGTGGAGCATGTTTGTTAAACGATCACACTGATCCTCTCACAACCTCAAAGAATCATAAACATCCATAACCTCCCGTTCCCGTATGCCGAGATATCTCTTTGTGAGCGAAGGTGATCCATGGTTAAATAGGGTCATTAACAGGATTACAGATTCTTCCGAGTAGTTATTCAATCTAAGAACCCGGTTACCGAGAGTCTTTTTAAATTGGTGTGAAGAAACATTTCCTTCCACGATAATTCCATACTTTTTAAAGATGGATTTGAGTTACACATTAACCCACGATTTATCGATGGGTTTAGTTCCATAACGATTCAAAAAGATGAACTGATCCGGATCTTTGACCCCCATTTTGACCTTGACCCTCTCAATAATAGATTTTAAATCTTTGTTGATCTTAATTCGGCGGGTCTTTTTGGTTTTCTTTTCGATGATCGTCAGGATATCGGTTTTATCGAACTGGCTGAATCGTAGTTGGAGGAGATCAGATATGCGAAGACCCGTAAAAACACCTGCCGCAATCAACAGGCAATATTTGAAATTTTGGTCCCGTTCCAGTTTTGCTATTAATGACTTGAAATCTTCCCAATCAAGTGCGGAGGTCGTAGTTCGTGAATATTTTAAGCTCATGACATTTGATTCAAAATGTTTGGCTAACATACGGCTGGACCTTATAATTTGCAGCCATATGAACGCTAAGTATAAGCTAAATCTTTATGAATGAGAGGAATTAATCATAAGGCGTTGGTAGTCAGTGATTCCTGGGAAATGGGACCTTATACTAATGTACAAAGTATAAGTTGGGGTCATGTTCTTCCGACTTATTGAGAAGTTTTGTACTGAAGAAGATTCTCTCTTCCCGGAAGTAGGGTCATTGGGCAAAATGCAAAAAGGTTTGCTGCGCTTGGATTTGCGCGGACCGTTGGAAAGCTTTAATTTATTCAACTCTTTGTGCAACCGTCGAAATTTCCAATTTTAAACGAATTGGTTATAAGGTTAAAATCGAAAGGTAAGTCATAATTCCCCCGATCTTTTTGGAACCAAATTGTCATTCTACTCCAGTTTTAACTTCCAATTGCTTGAAAACTCTTTCAGAATTTCTCGCGAAACACCTTAACCTTTAAGCTGGACATAATCTCCGGTATATTCTCACCGATCGGAAAAACGCAAGGTCTTTCCCGCTGCTGCACACTAAAACACAAAAACAAACCAAATGATAGTCCAGAATCAGGATTTTAATGAAATGAAAATCATATTCCATTTTACGACAAAAACTAACGGACAAACCTTTCTCGGAATATTGAGAAGTAAAACTAATGACGAACTTCTTGTGATATCACAGAAGTTAAAATATTAAACGACAACACTATGAGAGGAATAATCAGTCGTTTTTTTGATTTAATGTTAATCCTTGATTCCTTGGCTTGATCCTGTTTTTATTCTATCGGGAATTTGGTAAATACGCTCAATTCAAAGGCGTTAAATTCTTATTTTCACAATACAAATCGAATCTTCTGTTGGGAGGATTGTTCTGCAACCTCGTCTGAAATCAGACGAGGTTATCGTACGAAATATTGTTTTACACCGGCCCTGAATTAGACTCCTAAATTTTATTTATAAGATACGATTTACTTTTTCACCGAAATAGTTTATGTTTTATAAAAATTGTGGCGTCTGACGTTATACCACCTAAAATATTGAAACCCCTTTCGTAATACGCGAAGTCAGAAGCGCGGAAACGATTAGGGTTTTTATTTACACAAAAAATGAAAAATGATGACCGTAGAAAAGGGATATGGATTCCAATTGAATTGATGAATAATAAAAATTTAGATTGGCCGAATAAAGTATTACTCGCTGAGATTTACTATCTAGATAAGTTACCAAGTGGTTGTTTCGCCTCGAATGATTTTTTTGCAAATCTTCTTGGGACTGAAAGATCTGCGGCTTCAAAACGAATATCATACTTAAAGTAGAACGGGTACATCCAGACCGAAGACATATTCCATAAAGGACAATGTGTTGGGAGAGTTATAACCCCTCTGATTAATTGTGAAAGTTACGATGACTATATTAAGGTTTCCAGTCAATCTAAAGGTCGTCCATCCCAAATGCCGGAAGAAATTCCAGAACAACCTGGGGATATTACCTCAGAGAACCCGGAGGAAGTTCCAGAATCTTTTAAGAATACTGCCATTGAGAACCCAGAGAAAGTGCTGGAGCAACCTGAGGGTACTTCCATGGAGAACCAGGGGGTAGTTCCTAAACGACCAGGGGGTAGTTCCTGAAAGAACCCAATTAATACATATATTAACTCAAATATATTAAACCAGTATATTAATCCAGATACTGGGCCAAATGAAATTGAAAATTCTCTTGATGAAAAAAATCAAAATACTCAGGAGCGGGAATTAATTGATATTGATTCTGGACGGTTAGAAAAGATTCCTACTGATTTCTTTGAAATATACTTTAAGCTAGAGAAATCTGGCCAGATGAGTTTGTCGTATCAAGAATCTGCGCTATACTGGAAATACATTGATCAGTTCAATGAACTTATTAATTCATCCCTCGAACTGGATGATGATAATACACGCAGTTAAATTATCTTTGATTAATGACGATTTCAATCCGGCCGTGAGGGTGCATTTTGAGACGGTGCACATTATATTACATAACCAAAGTATTTTTGAATTAGACCCACTAATATATCCTTCTTAACCGGTTTTGGGATATAATCATTACAACCAACAGCTATCGCTTTTTCCATGTCCCCCGCAAGTGCGTGAGCTGTTTGGGCAATTATAATAACCTCTGAATTAAATTGTCTCAATTGCTTTGTCGCTTCATAACCATCCATGTCGGGCATTCTAATATCCATAAATACTAAATCTATGTCCGGGTTAGTGCGACAGTATTCTACAGCTTCAATTCCTGATTTAGCAATAAATAGGTCATTTGCAAATGAGTTAATCACTATGGAGATGTATTTTGCCGATGATTCATCATCTTCAACAATCAGAATCTTTAGTTTTCCAGTTCTGGCTTCTTTTTCATCTTGAGATAAAATATCAGAATCCAACTTTTTTTCTATCTGCGAAGAAGTGAATGGTATTGTGAGGTAAAAAGAGGAACCTATTCCTTCCACACTTTCCAACCAAAGCTTCCCATGAAGAATTTCCGTATAAGCTTCTGATATAGAAAGTCCCAGTCCTGATCCTTCAAATTGTCTGGTATTAGAATTGTCTGCCTGAGTAAATCTTTTGAATATGGATTGTTGTTTATTTTCAGTAATACCAACTCCTGTATCTCTGACACAGAACTCCAGGTATGCACCAGTTGCACAAACTGAAAGATTTATTGATCCTGATTTGGTGAATTTTATTGCATTTCCAATCAAATGATTTAGGATTGTACTTAGTTTTACGGGATCTGTTTGCAAAAGGTCAAGTGAGGAGGGTAATTCATCTTTTAGATCAAATACCAGCCCTTTAAACTCTGCCTGGGGTTTGAAGCGGGAAACGAGATCGCTTATCAGACTTCTGATATTAATTGTTGTAATGGTAAGAATCATTTGACCTGATTGAACCTGGGCTATTTCGACGATGTCATTGATCGTATTCATTAACCGATTAGCACTACCGTTAATATTGTCAATATATTCGTCTCGTTCAGATTGGGTAGTATCTTCGAATTGAAGAAGGGATAAAAATCCCAAAATACTATTAAACGGGGTTCTGATTTCATGGGAGATATTGTTCAGAAAAGAGGTCTTAAGGTTATCGCTCTCTTCGGCCCTCTCTTTGGCTTTGATTAAATCTTCCAATATTTTCTTCATTTCAGTAATATCTTCCTTTACTGCCACGAAAAAAGAAATATGACCACCTTTATCAACAATTGGAGAAATTGCAGCTCTTTCCCAGTAGTATTCCCCATTTTTCTTTTTATTGCAAAACTCTCCATGCCAAACATTTCCCGATAATATAGTGTTCCAAAGATTCTGGTAAAATTCTTTTTCTTGGTTGTCCGATTTTAAAATACGTGGATTCTTTCCTAAAGCCTCAGCCAATGAATAACCTGTTACCTCTGAAAATCTTGGGTTGACATATTCAATATTACCTTCCTTGTCTGTGATTACAACACTTACAGGACTTTGCTCAATGGAAGTGCTGAGTAATTTCAATCTTTTTTCGGACTCTTTACGCTCGGTAATATCTTGTGTAGTCCCAAACATCCGGACAGCTTTACCTGCGTTATCAAATGAAATTTCACCTTCGTCGTGGATGATGCGCCTCTGTCCATCATTATGTCGTCGGATAGTGTAATCAATATTGTAAGGATTTCCATTCAAGGCGTTCGTAATGGCCTCATTAAAGCGTTTCAGTTCATCCGGCGGGAAAACGGTGACTGCCATATCAAGATTAATCGGCAAATTTAAAGGAAAACCAAGGATCCGGTACATCTCTTCTGTCCATAATAGGTTACCGGTCGACAATTCGGTTTCCCAGCTGCCTAAATTGGATAGCCTCTGTGAATTAGTAAGCAATGACTGGATCTTTTTTTGCTCTTTTTCAGCATTTTTCCTGTTTGTAATGTCGTGTACAAAGGTGATCAGCCTGCCTTCATCGAAGTGCTGGTATTGAGCACTTATTTGAACCTCGAGTAAGCTCCCGTCTTTTCGGCGATGTTTAGTTTCGAAAATATTCTCTCCCTGAGATATAATCTGCTCTATATGGGAACTTACTTCATGCTCCGATTCATTGCCTTCGATATCAGAAATAGCCATGGATAATAATTCCTGCATCGTATATCCAATCATGCGACAATAGGTTTCGTTAACTTCCAAAAAACGTCCGGTCATATCAGTAATCCAGAACCCGTCCATCGCGGTTCGTAAAATGGTATGATGGCGTTCTTCACTCTCCCGTAGTGCTTGATCTGCTTTCCTTCGCTCTGTAATATCCTGGACATATCCATCCACGAAAAGATCCTTCCCATCATTTCCGCGAATTATCTTTGCATTAAAAGCAACCCAAAAGATACGACCATCCTTTCGCCTACACTGGCATTCAAAGCCGCGGACGATACCTTGTTCTTTTAGTAAGGTAAAATACCGGTTGCGCTCAAACGGGTCAACCCATATCTGATGGTTCAATTCATTTACACTGGTTATTGCCTCTTCCGGGGTCTCAAAACCCATCATTAAGGCCAGGGCATGATTTGCCTGTAAAGTCCTCCCGTCTATGCTGGTTCTGAACATTCCCTCAAGGGCATTATTGTAGATATTCCGATAGTTCTCTTCGCTCTTTCTAAGTTCGACTTCCTTTTGTTTTCGTTCACTAATATCACGGATTAATCCAACAATATGGTTTGGATTGCCATTTTTATCGTAGATTATTTTGGCATTTACCGATGTATCTTTAATAATCCCTTTTTTAGTCTTAATCTTTAATTCATAGTCTCTGACCTCACCATTGCTTGACAAAGCTATAATCACGTTATCCCTGTCATTTAGGTTTACATAAAGATCCCGTACTGAAGTTCCGATGAGCTCATCTCTTGAATAGTCCGTATAATTTACCACAGACGGGCTGATTTCTAAAATATTTCCATGAAGATCAACCTGATAAAAAACGTCCTGTATAGTTTCAAAAATAGAACGGTATTTTTCTTCACTATTACGTAATGATTGTGCGGCAATCTTTCTCGGGGTAATATCACTGATACTTCCTATTCGTGTCAACGGTTTATTGTTTGCATTTCGCATTACAGTGAATTTATCCCGAAACCAGCGATACTTTCCATTTTTGTGTTTAAACCGATAATCAACCTGGAATGCATTTCCTCCCTGGGGTGATAAGGATTCGCCAACTATTTTTCTGACTTCCTCTAAATCTTCAGGATGTATTAATTCCAGAAAAGTTTCAAATGGTAGTGCCTTCATTTCGTCTGTCGAATAACCTGAAAGCTTTTCAAATACCGGACTTAGATAATTGTAGTTGTCTTTTTCAAGATTTCGCTTATAGGAAGCATCCTGTGAGTTTTCCAGGACTTCACGTAACCATTTTCTGCTTTTTTTAAGTCTGAAGGTCAATTTCTCGGCTATTTTCGTGGCTCTAAAACGTGTGTTAAGAAATGATAATAACAAAAGATACAACAAGATACTTATAAGAATGCCACTAAGAGCGACAAGGATTTCGGAATTCACGAAAAAGGGAAGTTGAGGGCTCGATTGCGTAAAGCGCAATAACCATTGCCCACCGTTAAGCCGGATTGAAAGGATAATTTTTCTGGTCCGGCTGGTACTATCGACCTGAGTATTTCCCTTGATACTATCATAAAGTAATAAAGAGTCTGAAATACGCTCATCAAAGATCTGCAGATGAATTTTGTTTTCCTGCTCCAGGTCCCAGCGCCCCAGTATACCAGGTAATAAAGTATACATGCGATATGGACTAAATACCCAACCTTTGATAGCTGCTTGCCGTTGCTCTTTGGTATGGATTGGCATCCCTTTGCGGTAAACCGGCACTACCATTAAAATACCTACATGCTGATCTTTTTCCGACTGTTGAAAGTTTGATAAGTTTCCTGAAAGGACCGCAAAATCAGAATCCCGGGCAAGTTCCATCGCTTTCCGCCGGGTTGGCTCTGAAAACATATCATATCCAAAAGAGAGGTGGTTATGGCCTTTAAAAGGTTCAATATAAATAATTGAAGTATAAAGATCCCTTTCTCCGACAGGTTTAATCAAGTAATCTGGAAATCCTTCCTTTCTGATCTGTTCTATGTGTTTTCGCAGCTTATTCTTAGGAATTAGCATTGAATATCCAAGGCCCCCGGCCCCCGGCAAATTTTTTTGATAATTTGAAGATTCATAAAATGTCTTCCATGCTTCACGACTTACAGTATCTGAGGCTGTTATAAAAGCGGAACCAGTTCGAAGCAGCTTTTCGCATTCATGAAGACGATTCGCTGTTCTGATCTTTATTTCATTACAAATTGAGCCAAATTCCTGATTCGCGTCAGATTCAATTTCCCGATGAGTAAAAAATGTAGCAATACCAGTCAGGATCAATCCAAGGATTAAAATGATAAAAGCTAACCATGCATTTTTTGAGGTAGTATGGCTACTAAAAAATGGATGTTTTATTAATTTAAACATATTCAACTATTTTTTCAGGGATTGTGATTGGTATACTGAATAATTAGGGACCAAGATCGCTATTAATTTATTCCTCAATAATAATGATTTTAAAATTACTTTGGAAAGATATTTTAACCGTTTAAAAACATTTTTGTAACTTTTTTCTTTTATAAAGGTAAAATAGTATCAGAGTAATTAAACCTTATTGGCTAAAGATAGTCAATTCTAAACTGATGTTAATTTTAAATTCTTACAATATGAACCAAAATATAATAATTAGCTTTTATTGACCGTTAAAGTTATTCTCAACCAATTTATGTTTTATTTCAAGAGCTTAAAAAAATTATTTATATCTATTTATTAATGTTTATCGTATTTTGATGCTTAAAAAATTGTTTGAATATTTCTATATCGTCTTCAATCAGACGATATTTTTATGTACGACAACCGGCTATCCTAATTTGTGGTTATCCCGTAAAATTCTAATCAATTTATCATCATTAATTAAATGAGCAAAAATAGCCACTCTCAGAATCAGTTTTAAGACTATAATAAACCCTCAATATTCACAATTAAATTTATAATGAAAAATTTCTTTTTCCCCATTTCCTTCTTTACTTTAATTTTACTTATAAGTTCAAAATTTTGTGTTGCAGCCGAAAATTTGCCAGGAGTTGTCAATACGACGGTAAAAGATGCCCGGATTACCGGAGTTATCACCGATGGAAATAACAATCAGACTATCCCTTACGCAAGTGTAGCTATTTACCATGCCTCTGATTCTACGTTGGTGACGGGTGTCCTGAGCAAGGATGACGGGAGTTTTTCAATCGATAAATTGCCTTATGGGAAATATTACATTGAAGTTACTTTCGTGGGATATAAGAAACATAAAGTTAAAAATATATTACTTACCTCAAACACAAAATCTGTGGCGCTTGGTTCAATAAAGGTAGTTGAAGCCAGTACCACATTGAAAGAAGTCGAAGTCGTTGGGAGTGTCCCACCGGTAACCTACCAAATTGATAAGAAAGTGGTGAATGTGGCTCAAAATATCAATGTTTCGGGTAGTACCCTGGCTGAGGCGCTTCAAAATGTCCCGTCTATTCAAACTGATGTGGAAGGGAATATCACATTGCGGGGAAGTTCTAGTTATACTGTCTTAATAGACGGAAGGCCCTCACCCATCGGCGGAAGTGAAGCTCTGCAGCAAATACCGGCCAGCCTTGTTCAAAAGGTAGAACTTATCACCAATCCTTCAGCAAAATATGACGCTGAAGGAAGTGCCGGAATTATCAATATTATCATGAAAAAGCAGCGAATTCAGGGTTCAAGCGGAATGTTTAATGTCACTGCCGGAACTGGAAACAAATTGAGTTCAAACATGAATCTGAGCTATAAAGTGTCAAAATTCAGCTTAACCCTGGGTGGCGATTTTTCAGATAATCAGTCCATCTTTAAAAGTAATGGCAATGTTACAGATACCCTGAGTAATCAGATCCTGAAAAAACAGGTAATTAAGGGCTCTGGTAATCTTCATCGGCTTGGGAAAGGGATTCGTGCAGGAATTGATTATGCCATCGATGATAAGAATTCATTAACCCTTACAGGCAGCATAGGCGATCAGAACTTTATTCGTTCCACCACTTCAGACTATCATGACACCTACAATTCAATTTTAAATCCATCTCAAAGTGATATTTACTATACAAACCATACCCATCCCGGGTCAGAACAGCAGTACAAATCCGTCAATCTGGATTTTATGCGGAAAATTAGCAAAAAAGGGGAGCAGCTTTCTGCGGCAGTCTATTTATCGGGAGGTCCGAGTAACAGTGTCAGTACTTTGCAGGTTGATACAACTGATTTTAGATGGAACAGAACTGCAGGGTCATTAATTCAGCAGACTGCTCAAAACGGGATCCAAAATGATTTACGGTCAAAGGTTGACTATGAACTTCCTGTTGGGGAAAAAGGGAAGTTTGGGGCAGGCTACCAGGGTAGATACCTTAGTAGTCATGGGGCTGACCACTTGACCAATTTTGTGGGCAGTGCCTGGGTTGAGGATAGTTCCCAGCTGGATAAGTTAAACTTTAAAGACCAGATTCAGGCGGCGTACGTTACCTATTTAAATTCACTGCCGCTTTTTGGATATCAACTTGGCATGCGCACTGAATATGAAAACAGAGTGCTGACCCAGGAAATGCAGAATAAAGACTACAAGCTAAACCGGATTGATTTTTTCCCAACAGTTCATTTGTCCAAACAATTGCCCTGGCAGTTACAGCTCCAGGCAAGTTACGCACGTCGTATTAACCGGCCTGGCGAATCCAATATCAATCCTTTTGTTCTGCATCTTGATCCGCAGACGATACGGCAGGGAAATCCTGGATTGCATCCGGAATTTGCAAACTCTTTGGAATTGAACGCGGTGAAACAACTTAACAATTCATCATTTATCTCGGTTGACGGATTTTTACGAAAAACAACAGGTTTGATTCAACAAGTCACTCTATTTGACCCTACTACCCAGATAACCACCAATACGTATGAAAATATCAATCATGATCGTTCCATGGGCACTGAGTTTATGTTGAACTTGGAACCTGTTTAATGGTTTAACCTGAATTCTTCTTTTAATATTTTTAATTATCACATGTTTGGAACTCTTGTCCCGGGAGTTGCTACAAGTACTAATACCTGGAATCTCCATGTCAATCCGACATTTCATTTGACAAAGACTACAACTTTCCAGGTTACTTACATCTATAATGCACCCACTATAGCGGCACAGGGTACCCGATCAGGTTTTTATACGTCGACTATCTCCGTCAGGCAGAGAATGTTGAATCGAAGAGCCAGCCTGATGTTGCAGGCACGTAATATGTTTGGGCATACCATTTACGATAACACCACTGAAAGTGTGCATCAATTTAAATATAGTAGTTTAGAACGGGAAGCCCACGTTGTCATGCTTACCTTCAGCTACCGGTTCAACAATTACAAGGTTAAAGAAAATGAAAGAAAAAATGAGGATGATTCTAACGGTCCTAAAGAACAAGAAAGTGAGGACAGATAAAACATTTCCTCCATTGAAAATCACATTGCCCCAAAAATAATCATCTAAAAATGACTGAAGCTGAATTGATATGAAAATCACTTATGAGAAAATCTTTGTGTCCCATAACTATTCGATAATTACGAGGAAATTAAAATTAGCTGCCTATCCTGGTAAAGTGCATTCTCATTCTAATTTTGAATTAATTTTCATTGTAAATGGTTCGGGGAAAAGAATTGTAGGCCACAATATCTCAGATTTTTCAAATGGCGACTTAGTGCTATTACCACCTAATCTTCCACATAGCTGGTATACTTTAGAATTTGAGCGAAATGATGAATCGGAGACTTATGTGACTCATTTTAATGAAAAAATTAATACATCCGATTCCTTTAGAATCCCCGAACTGGAACAAGTCGTCAATTTACTCAAATGTGCCAGTGGTGGTATATGGTTCAAAGGTGCCGAATCCGAAAAGGTTGGGAATATCCTCCAAAAAATGACGAAGGTGAATGGACTTGAACGATATATTGAATTACTTAAGGTTTTTCGATTGCTAATTCAAATAGAAGATCGGGTGAATTTGTCTCTCCCTTCCTCTCTTTCGAACTCATTTATTGCAGGTAATGAGCTAATTAATAAGGTCTATGATTATGTTTTTAAGAATATTCAAACAGGAGTTTCACTTAATGAGGCAGCTGCATTAATGTACAAAGAACCAGCTTCATTTTGCAGGTATTTTAAAAATAAAACTAATCAAACCTTTATGAGTTATGTTAAGAATGTCCGTATTGGAATGGCTTCTAAAATGTTAGCTGAAACAAATAAGCCAATAACCCAGATTTGTTACGAATGCGGATATAACAACCTGGCAAATTTTAATCATTATTTCAAAGTCATCATTAACAAAACCCCTTCACATTATCGAAAAGATTTCAGATAGTCGCGATACCAGGTATTGAAAATATTTGAATGGATATTTGGTTAATTAACCATCTGATTTGAATAAATAATTAGAAGTAGGTAATTCCTGAATGTTGTTTATTTGGATTGATAATTACCTTTATTTACTTTTCTTTTAGGACTTTCATTAGGTTGTATTGCTTTTTGAAATTTGACAAAAAATCTAAAATATGAATCCATTTCGAATATCTATTCTCCTCTTTCTGAGTCTGATTTTATCAGCCAAAGGCATAGCACAACAGTTTTCCGATTTCTCAAAAGCATCAATTTTCCTTCCTGAAAAGAAAAATGTTCAGTTGCAAAAAGCGGTTCAGGTATTATCAGAAGAGATTAAAACCCGGAGTGGTATCTCCCTTCCTGTGATTAGTAAGGCAACAGTAAAAGGAAAGCAATCTATCGTTGTTTGTGTTGAAGCAAGAATGGATAAATTGCCTGAATCCTTTAAAACGGCTATTGGTAAGCTGAAGGAGACAGGAAAAGAGGGCTACAAAATTGTCTCCGTCGAAAACAAAACAATTGTTATTGCCGGACACGATGAACGTGGCGCTCTTTACGGGGTTGGAAAGCTACTCCGTAAAATGGAACTGAACAAAGGCGTCACATTGGTACCTGGCAATCTGAATATCTCCTCCACCCCTGTTTATCCGATCCGTGGCCATCAATTGGGATATCGTCCGAAAACGAATGCCTATGACGCCTGGAGTGTTGCCCAATTTGATCGTTACATACGTGATCTGGCTATTTTTGGAGCAAACACGATCGAGCTTGTACCTCCGCGTACTGACGATGATTTCTCTGATATACTCATGAAATTGCCTGCCATTAAGATGATTGCTGAGCAGTCACGAATTTGTAAAGAATACAGTCTGGATGTGACGATGTGGTACCCGAACATGGGCAGTGATTATTCTTCTCCGGATTCGATAATGAGGGAGCTCAATGAGCGAGAAGAGGTTTTCAGCGTTTTGCCAAAATTGGATGCCCTTTTTGTCCCTGCTGGAGATCCCGGCGATCTTGAGCCTGATGTGCTCTTTAATTGGCTGGGGAAAGTGGCCAAAGTTCTGCACAAATATCATCCCAGTGCAAAAATATGGGTTTCAGCCCAAGCTTTTAAACCAAGCAAAGAATGGTACGAAAAATATTATAAACAAGTCAATCAACAATATGAGTGGTTTGGTGGAATTGTTTATGCACCATGGACAAGAAAATCACTTCCGGAGTTGAAAAAAAATGTCAATCCATCAGTTCAGTTCCGTCTTTGCCCTGACATTACACACAGCCTGAGTTGTCAGTATCCTGTTCCCGACTGGGATCTCGCTTTTGCGATGACTTTGGGCCGTGAATGTATCAATCCGCGTCCAACGGACGAAAAGTATATCCACAACTTATATGCACCATTGGCACTGGGAAGTATCAGTTATTCTGAAGGGACCAATGATGATGTGAATAAATTTGTCTGGAGCGATCAGGATTGGGATCCTTCAACCCCGGTTTTGGAGACATTGCGCGATTATGCCCGGGTTTTTATTGGGCCTGATTATACAGAAGGTGTAGCACAGGGATTACTCGCCCTGGAAAGAAATTTCCGTGGTCCGCTGCTTTCGAACGAACACGTACAAGGCACCCTCCAACAATGGCAGTCTATGGAAAAAATTGCTTCAGACAAGATTTTAAGTAACCCTCGATTCCAAAGCGGATTAATCCGGGCCTATTTCGATGGATATACCCAGAGAAGGTTAATCTATGAAACTGCTCTTGAGCGTGAGGCCAGGAATATATTGGAAAGGGCAAGTCAGGAAGGGTCAAAATTAGTGATTGCAGAGGCCCGTAGTACCCTCGCACTGGCCCGCGAAAAGCAGGTATCACCTGAACTAAAGCAGCGATGCTATGCCCTTGCCGATTCTCTTTTCCGTAGTTTTGGCGCCCAGCTTACAGTTGAAAGACACCATGCAATGCAAGGACGTGGAAACTTTATCGACAATATTGACATTCCTCTCAATGATGCTTTATGGATACTTGATCAGCTTAATATGATCGAAAAAATGAGTAACGAATCTGAGAGGCTGACTGCAATTGATAAAATCCTGCACCGAACTGATCCCGGACCAGGCGGTTTCTATGACAATTTTGGAAATCCAGCTGCCATGAAACGGGTAAAAGCGCAAAAAACATGGGCAGAAGATCCGGGAAGTCTGGAATCGCCCCGCGAAAGCTTTGGAGTTGGGTTATCCGGTGTTGACTGGGTTCATGAAATTGTTGCGAAAGGATTTGAAGGACAAACAACTCCATTGGCCTGGATGAATCAGATTAATACCCTATATGACACCCCTTTGAAAATTGAATACGATAATCTCGATCCAAATGGAACCTATTACATTAGAATAGCCTATACCGGCCGCTTTCGCTCAAAAATGAAACTCGTTGCCAACGGCATTATGATACATGATTACATCCAAATGGGAATAAAACCTTTGTTTGAATTTCCGTTGCCAAAGGAAGTGACCAAAGAGGGAAAAATCCTTTTCACCTGGATTTGCGGAGACGATGACAAGGGTGAAGGGGAACGCGGATCACAGGTTGCAGAAATATGGCTGATTAAAAAGTAAATCTAATATTTTAAAAGACCTTAGGCCTTTTAAATAAGATTTTTCCAGACTAATAAGTAAAATATACCTACAAATGTTATTGTTATGTTTATATGTCGAGATTATTGTTTAATTTCTGACATGACCCTTTTTCAATTTTACCCACTTTAATCCAAAGTCATACAATCTACTTACTCAGAGGAGATAATAGGTATTTGCCAGAATGCAATAGTAAGAATCGAAGATTTGAAATGATCTCTGGCTAAACTTTGGCTTAGGAATACATTAAGATAAATCTATACCAGTTTCTCACCCCAATTCTGATGTCTCAATTTTACTTCGAACGCGAAGTCTTTTAAACGGATAACATCTGAAATGGAGTAGTTCATGTCCACAAAAAGAAAATGCGAACAATAACAAAAGTATTTGATTGCGCTTAGTTCTGGAGCCGCCAATAATTCAATTTATGGGTCATTTATATTTTGGTCCGATCTAAACAGTCTCGCACACGAACATACAAATTTGCGTTAAATCATTCATTTTTAACGGTTCGTGATTTGAATTGATAACATCTTAGTATTTGAAGATTATTTTGGTCATAGCTTTTCTTTCTCCGCAATTGACTTGTTTTTAAACAATATCTTTTTTGAGTTTGATAAGCAATTTAAAGTTTTATTCAATTGCCTTATTAAGGTTATTCATGAACCTTTTTGCTCAACTTGTATAAGTGGAAGTTTGTAATCATTTTTCAGCAAAGATTCAAATTCCGTGGTTTTTGTGCTATGGATGGCATTTTCTGGATAGAGACAACTAGTTCGTCAATTTCCTCTTTGGTATTATAAAAGGCAAATGAAGGGCGGATAGTTGCTTCAACACTCAATCTTCGCAGTGCTTGCTGAGCACAAGGATGTCCGACACTGAGCGCTATGCCTTCAAGATCCAGAAAGTGTCCTACTTCAGGAGTTGGGATATCCTTCAGTACGAAAAAATCTATCTATCTTTTAATTAATAGATTTTCTTTCAGAAACAGAACTATTGGGTTGAGTCATTAAATCATGGCTTATTCCTGTTGTCCCAAGATAGTTTTTCTGAATGGTAAGGCAAGCCGTTAAATTAAACGTTATGGGAAATAAGCTTACAAATCTTTACCGAATAACAACTAAATTTCGATAAATCACTGTCCGAATTGAAAATGGGAATTTATCCCAGTTAATAACAACGAGAGATTGAAAAAAAATTGAAAGATGGTAAAATCCGGTCTAAAGTTTATTTATCCACAGAAATAAATATTTTCAAATGTAGTACTCAACATTTTCAATCCAGCCAGATTTAATGGCATGAAGAATCAATTCATTGACATTAGAAACCTCAACCTTTTTGAATATGTTCCTACGATGGGTATTTACAGTATGAAAGCTGATATTTTTTCTTGAAGCGATCTTCTTTGTGGAAAGTCCTTCGGCAATCAATTTTACTATTTCAAACTCACTGGATGTAAGATGCTGAATGTCCATTTGGTTTTTGATCGTTTGGGGGTAAGCAGGAAGATCTGAAATCTCATGGGAATAATAATTTTCGCCATTGAGCGTGCAATCAAAAGACTTAATAACCTCTTCTTTAGCGGCGGTTTTGAAAATAATATTTTTGATTCCCACCTTAGTTAATGCTGCCATCTCTAAATTGGTCAGTGTATTGGTAAGAACCAGTACTGATATTTGAGGATATTTCTGCCGAATCAATTTCAAATCATCGATACCGTGAAAGTCAACATTTGCGAAGTCTGTAATTAATAGGCCACTCCGGAATTCCTCTAGCAGATTATGCAGATCGGTTTGATTCAAGGCCACTCCGGCCAGCGTAAAGCGCTCATCTGCGGCTATTAGTGATTTTAGCGATTCCACTACCAGAAACTGGGAATCAGCAATTATTATAGGATGATTTTTATTTACCTTCATAATTCAACTTCATAATTATTCAAATATATCAACAATCTCTACTGATTTAATGTATGTTTGTATTGGTATTTTCACACGATTAGATTGAATATTTAATCTATTCCAGTATATAATTGAATGAATTATATATCCAAAATGGCTTTTGAAACCTGCACTAGCAAAGGGTAACAATTAAATGTGATCTCCTTATGGGTTCCACTATGCATAGTCAAGATTAAAAACAAATCAACAAAGTATGAACTTCATTGGCAATCACCAGGAATACACCTGGCTCAAAAAGATTTCCCTACAGTTTATCAGTGAAAAAGAGTTTGAAAAACTGGAGAAGGCTTCTGTAAAGTTAAATTTCAGAAAAGGAGAAACAATACTTAAGCAGGGAGGGATTCCAACCCATGTAGTTTATCTTGAAAAAGGGATTGTTAAGTTTAATTACGAAAATGAGATCAGTAAAAATTTAATTATCACTATCGTATCGGCACCAAAGATATTAGGAGGTGCCAATCTCTTTTATAAGGACAACAACTTGTTCTCGTTTGTGGCTGTTGAAGAATGCAGGGCAATTCTAATTGATGCTAAAATTTTGCAGAATATACTAATGGATAATTCGAAATTTGCCATGATGATGTATCAGGTGACTTCGGAAATGTTTAAAAAGGCCGTAATTAATTTCATAAGCCTTGCTCACAAACAAAAAGAGGGGAGAATTGCCGACATCATTAGTTATCTTGCCGATGAGGTTTACCACAATAATTCTTTCACCCTATCACTGACCAGAAAAGAGATCGCTGAATTTGTTGGTTGTTCTACGGAAAATGTGATCATGACCCTGTCGCGGTGGCAAACCGAAAAAATTATCTCAATTGAAGGTAAAAAATTCGAGATTCTTAACCCGGAGAAACTACAATATATCAGAAAAATAGGATAATTATGCTTACACAGAAAACCCGATATTCGATGCTTGCATTGGTCAGACTGGCCAAGGAGTTTGGTAAAGGAACTTTATTGATTAATGAAATTGCCGAAAGTGAAAAAATACCAAAGCGATTTTTGGAATCGATCTTACTTGAACTAAAAAACAATGGATATTTAGGGAGTAAGCTCGGTAAAAACGGAGGATACTATCTGATCAGAAAGCCTGAAGAGATTAATCTGCTTGAGATTGTTCGTTTGACTGAAGGAAGCATTGCTTTACTGCGATGTACTTCAGTGAAATATTATGAACCCTGTGACCACTGCAAAGATGAAACGACCTGTGCAATCCGTGGCACATTTAAAGATATCAGGGACTTTACCTTTAGCAAGCTGGAAAAAACCTCGCTGGCCATGCTGGCCCAAGAGGCATAAGACCTCAGTTCTTCCGATACTTTTGTGCCCAGCTCATTACATTTGAAGGTGGACGGTTTGCCTTTAACTCATCTTCCATAAATTGCATGTAAGGGTCAACATGTGCAAAAAACTTTTTATAACCGGAGCACAAATAATTAAGACCCGGCTCCCCATCTGGCGTTTGAAGGAAACGGTGTTTTGGACATTCGCCATGGCATGCGAACCGGTACTCACATTTGATACATTGCCGTGGCAACCCGGCTAATTTGTTCTGACCAAATTCCTGTTGCTTTTCCGATCTGACCAGACCAAAAAGGGTTTGATCTTTAATATTTCCGAGTTTATATTCGGGGTAAACATAGTGGTCACACGAATATACATCGCCATTATGCTCGACCACAACCGCCTCACCGCAGGTTTTGGAAAAGATACAAATACCAGCGGGCTCTCCCACCCAGTTAGCCAGCGCAGAATCAAACTGTAAAACGAAGACTTTACCCACATCCCGTTTCACCCATTCGTTAAAAACAGCGATCAGAAAATTGCCAAATTCATCTGGACGTACCGACCAATCGGTTACCAAAGCATCCGGATCTTCAGGACCCACAAGGTCTAAAGTGGTGGGATTTTCTATTTTCTTGCGACGTTCAACAATTGGAATGAACTGAAGAAACCCGCTACCTATAAACTTAAGGAAATTATAGATTTCAACCGCATACTTTACATTATACCGGTGAATCACGGTAAGTGTATTAAACTCAACCCGATGTTTCTGAAGAAGGAGAACTCCCCGCATAACATGATCAAATGAGGGTGTTCCATTGCGATATGGCCTAAACGCGTCATGGACATGTTTGGGACCATCTATCGATATCCCAACCAGGAAGTTATGCTTTTTAAAAAAGGCGCACCATTCATCGTCGAGCAAAGTTCCGTTGGTTTGAAAGGCGTTTTCAATTTTTTTTCCTTCCGCGTATTTCTTTTGCAGGGCAACGACGAGCTTGAAATAATCAAGCCCCAGCAAGGTTGGTTCACCTCCCTGCCACACAAATTGTATGGTATTAACCTGCTGAACCCAGATGTATTGCTTTATAAATTTTTCGAGCAACTCCTCGCTCATCCGGAATGAACCGGAATCTTTGTAGAGTTTCTGCTTTTCGAGATAGTAGCAATAGGTACAATTCAGGTTACAGGCAGGCCCAATGGGCTTGGCCATTGCCTGAAACGCAAAAGGTTTGTCGTAAAAACTCATTTAACAAAAGGATTAATGGGTCAACAAGTTAATTATCAGCGACACACCTGAAACCGGTGTGTTCCATACTGGTATCTTCGGTACTTTTCATGCGCCGTGCATTGCGGTAGCCACTGCAATACTGATCGTTGCAAAGGAATGATCCTCCCCTCAGCACCCGCTTGGTGGCGAAGGGTTCATCCGGATCGTAACTTTTACCAGGTCCTTTGGGATTTTTAATTCCCCCTGGTAAACTGCTCTCTTTGTAATAATTGGCATGATAAAGATCTGCGCACCACTCCCACACGTTGCCGGAAATATCATAAAGTCCGTAACCGTTTGGCTTAAAGGATTTTACTGGTGAAGCGCCGTAAAAATGATCACGCATCGTATTTTTGTTCGGGAAATTACCCTGCCAGGTATTGGCTTTAGGCTCACCGGCATCCACATTCTCATTCCCCCAGGAATAAATGTTGTTGCTTAATCCGCCCCTTGAGGCAAATTCCCATTCGGCCTCGGTTGGCAATCTTTTGCCCGCCCATTTGCAATATGCCTGGGCATCCCGCCATGAAACCTGAACAACCGGGTAATTTTCTTTCCCCCTGATATCCGAATCTTTCCCTTGCGGATGTTTCCAGCTGGCCCCCTCCTTCCATACCCACCACTGGCTGTAATCATTTAATCCCACCTCATGGTCAGGTGGTGAAAAAACCAAAGAGGCAGGGACCAAAGTGCGCTCATCCGGCTTCTGAGTCCCCGGCGGGAGTTGTTTCTTCAGCTCTTCCCAATCGGGTTTCTGCTCAGCGGTAGTCACGTACCCGGTAGCCTTGACGAATTCGGTAAATTGGGCATTGGTCACCTCTGTCTCATCGATCCAAAAGCCGTCAACGGTCACTTTATGTTTCGGATATTCATCCGGTGCCGCCTGATTGTTATCACCTCCCATCTGAAAGGTTCCTGCTTCAATAAAAACCATCCCCAGATGGGAGCGATTTCCCTCCTTTATAAGCTGATTGGTATCGGTGATAGCTGCAAACCGGCCTGGTGCTTTCATGCAGCAGGACTTCACCGAAGAGGTATCTTTGGCGGAAGTGGATGGTTTGGATTTGCCAGCCGGGACACAGTTTTCGCACAAGAGCAATAGTGCGCTGCAATAAATTATGAGTTTAGGGAATTCGGGGCCTATCATATGGCTTTGGATAACAGATTAACGATTTAGCGGGGAAGCACAATATTCCAATTGGGATCAAACTTCTCCACATTCTCAAACAATTCTCTTAATTTAAAGATTTTTCCTTCCCTTTTTACATCATCACTGAGTACGATTTCTCTAAATCTGGCCCGGTCGGTCAAACCTTCAATAAATTTCTGCTTTGGAATGGTCAGGGTGAAATCGGCAATCACATCAGCCTTATTTTCTTTATAATGCAACACCCCATTTTTCAGCGTTACCAACAGATTTTTAGCTTCATCAGGGAATATAAACCGGACACTTAAATCCTTTCCCGCTGCTTTTACACCATCAATTGAAATAGAGAGATAATCGAAAATCGCTTCAACGGTAAGATTTTGCAGGAATTTTGCCGATCGGTTCCTTCCGCTGATTTCGGCAGTAGGTTTATTGGTTTCGCGAAGTTCCCGTGCTCCAACAAGATAAAGATTCCGCCAGTTTGCCGATTCGCTCTGATAGGCAATTTGCTCAAATGCATCAGCCTGAAGATTTCTGGCTATATAATTATCGGGATTGGCAAACACCACATGTTTGAGTACCTCTGCGACCCAGCGGTATTCCCCTTTTTTGTAGCTTTCGCGGGCCTTTGCAATCACCGCTTTCTCTCCACCCATATAATCGATATAATGTTTGGCGGCTTCAACCTCAGGCAGCTTGTTGTAATTTGCCGGATTACCATCCCACCATCCC
>Ga0364881_10294_pt2 | contig 32467 bp, 30 predicted proteins | sample ExccelJu500001D4_5_FD_206923 | JGI IMG/M metagenome (GOLD analysis project Ga0364881, IMG submission 206923) | Enriched cells from Trout Bog Lake Hypolimnion, Wisconsin, USA - BchlTB.July30.5000.01.D4 | ecosystem: Environmental > Aquatic > Freshwater > Lake > Hypolimnion/Profundal zone | place...
TTTATATGTCCAAGATGTAAAAGGCGTTTGCATTTATATGAATTCGGAGGCGGAGCGATTACTGGGCTGGTCGCGTGCTGAATTTATTGGCATGCCTGTACACGACACGATTCATACGCGGACATCCGCAGGGCTGCCGCTTGCGGGGCGTGACTGCCCGATCATGCGGGATATTAAGCAGTACAAAAGATCGCGAAGCGACGACCAGGTTTTTGTGCGTAAAGATGGAACAGTGTTTCCGGTCGAGGTGTCATCACAAGCAATTATGACCGATGGGGTATTCGGTGGCGTGGTGATTGCCTTTCAGGATATATCAGTGCGGAAACAGAACGAACTTTTTATCCGGCTGACGCAGGAACGTCTTAATCTTTCCCTCGATGGTTCCAACTTGGCATTGTGGGACTGGGATATTACAAGTGATCACATTTATTTGAGTGACCGCTGGTCCGTCATGATGGGCGGGGCCAAAGAAGAAGTGTTGATTACGAGTGAACAGTTCTTCAACTTGCTTCATAGGGATGATCGTGAAGCAGCCAAGCATAATTTGGCAAGTGCACTCAAGGGACAAGCGGAATTTTATTCGGCCGAATTTCGTATTCGACGCAACAATGGTGAATGGGCCTGGGTACATGCTCACGGCAAAGTGGTAGAGCGAGATGCTAACGGACGTGCTATTCGGATGACAGGAACTAATGCCGATGTGACAGAGCGCAAAATGGCAGAAGAGGCGCTATTCAAATCCGAAATAAAATTACGCACTTTGTATGATTCAACCAGCGATGCTGTAATGCTGATTGATGAGAAAGGCTATTTCGATTGCAATTTGGCTAGTCTCAAAATGTTTGGATGTAAGACCCAGCAAGAATTTTATGCACAAAAGCCGGCCGATTTTTCTCCTGAAATACAACCTGGTGGAGTGAGTTCGACTGTTCTCGCGCTAGAGCAAATCTCTATAGCAATGGAAAAGGGTAGTAACCGTTTTGAGTGGGTACATAGACGCGCGGATAACGGCGAAAACTTTGACGCAGAAGTGCTGCTAAACTCAATGTTGCTAGATGGCAGGCCGGTTTTGCAAGCAACCGTGCGAGATATTACCGAGCGCAAGCGTGCTGAAGAAACGCTTCGACTAGCCAAGGAAGCTGCAGAGCAAGCGGCGAGGGTGAAGAGCGATTTCCTTGCCAACATGAGCCATGAAATTCGCACGCCGATGAATGGCATTATCGGCATGACTGAACTGGCACTGGATACGGAATTAACGCACGAACAGCGTGAGTATCTCGGTCTGGTCAAGACTTCTGCAGATGCCTTGCTGAGTGTTGTTAACGACATTCTCGACTTTTCCAAGATTGAATCAGGCAAGATGAATATCGAGATCATCGAATTTTCACTTGAAGATATGCTCCGTAATACGGTGAGATCAATGGCCGTGCGGGCGCACGAGAAAAATCTGGAATTGTTAGTTCATGTTGCTCAGGATGTGCCTGACAGGCTGTTAGGTGATCCGGGACGTCTGCGCCAGGTGATCGTGAACCTGGTCGGCAATGCAATTAAATTCACCGAGAAAGGTGAGATTGAGGTTTCGGTACAAAGGATTGGCAATGACCGTAATGGCAAAGCCGATTTACGTTTTAGCGTTCGCGATACCGGCATTGGTATTCCACGCGAAAAATTCAAAGTCATATTTGATTCGTTCTCGCAGGCAGATACTTCTACTACACGCAAATTTGGCGGGACCGGGCTGGGGTTAACGATCTCATCTCAGCTTGTGGAATTAATGGGCGGACGTCATATTGAGCTTGAGAGTGAAGTTGGCAAGGGAAGTACATTCTTTTTTAGATTATCAATGGATATAGTATCTGTTGAGCCCATGGCTAACTATCAGCGTACCGGACGTGTTGCAGGGATGTCTGTGTTAGTAGCTGATGACAATGCGACAAACCGAAAATTACTGACGGAAATACTGCGCAATTGGAAAATGCTTCCAACTGCGGTGGAAAGCGGTGCACAGGCATTGGTTGAATTGGAGTCCGCTGCCCGCAAAGGCACACCTTACCCACTGGCGCTGCTCGATATACAAATGCCCGGCATGGATGGATTCGAATTGGTCGAAAAAATTCGCAGTCATTCGGATTATGTCGGGGCAACGGTGATGATGCTGACCTCGGAAGGACAGCGAGGGCATGCAGCGCGTTGCCGTGAATTGGGTGTGGCGAGTTATTTGATGAAACCTGTTTCACAGTCAGAGTTGCTGGATGCAATTATGACTGCGTTGGGTGAGCCACAACAAAGCGTACCGCTTGTCACGCGCCATTCTCTGCGGGAATCAAAGCGATCACTCAACCTTCTTTTGGTCGAAGATAATGCAGTAAATCAGACCTTGGCAATACGTTTGTTGGAAAAACTAGGGCATAAAGTGACGCTGGCTAACAACGGACTGGAGGGATTCACGCATTGGCAGGTGGGGAAATTTGATGCCATATTGATGGATGTTGATATGCCAGTGTTGAACGGGTACGAGGCGACAGCGAAAATACGGGACGCTGAAGTTGCCAGTGGTGGACACGTGCCTATTTTGGCTATGACTGAACATGCAATGAAAGGTGATCGTGAAGAATGCTTAAGCCACGGCATGGATGGTTATCTATCAAAACCGATTGATACTGAAGAGTTGTGGAATGAACTGGACAACATCAGCAAGCATTTGCCTCAGAGAGAAAAAATTTCCGCTACTGCGAAACAATTACTAGTTGTGGCAGATTTTGACAAGGCCATGAAATTAATGGACGACAGTCAGGAATTATTTGATGAAATTGTGCAGTTGTTTATGGCTGATACGCCGCCACATATGCAGAAAATCAAAGATGGCCTTGCTCAAGGAAATTCGGAATGGATTCGCCACGGTGCGCATACAATCAAGGGTATGGTCGGAATCTTCTCTGCGGAACGAACTACAGAAGCCGCTGCCCGGGTAGAGAAAATCGCGGGACAGCAAGATTGCGCTGAGGCGGTGGTTGAACTTGAAATCGCGTTAAATGAATTGCGCGACGAGATCAATAAGCATTGCGCAAAATAATGAGGCCGTGTTGCAGTCGGAATGCAGCAATACTGCTGCCTATATTTCTTTGAAATTAAAAGTGTAGTCTCATAATAATTATTTTTATCATCGTCAAAATGTTTTGAAACGAGCAAGCATTGATCTCTGCAATTACACTGGATTTGGGTTCGACATCTATTAAAGCCGGACTGCTTCAGCGCAATGGAGAGCTAAGCGATATTGTGTCTCAACCAGCCCCAGAGATCGTACTTGATGGTGGATGCTTTGAATGCGATGCACTGGCGTATGCAAATAAAGCCGAGCAGGTGCTTGAAGAATGTCTTGCACAAACAAATTATTTGCCGCCTCTGGGTTTATGTAGTCAACGCTCTTCATTTTTAATTTGGGATGCGAAAACCGGGCTACCTATTACGCCACTCATTTCGTGGCAGGACACACGAGGGGCTGCGAGTTGTGAAGCGTTGAGGGAAAGCGAATCCAGGATAGTAGAGCTGACGGGGCTGGGGCTGACGCCCTATTTTCTCGCGCCGAAACTGAGCGTACTTTTGCGGGCGCATCCTCAATGGCGAGGCCAATTGGAAAGTGGTAAATATCTGGTTGGGACGTTAGATACTTTTATGATCTGGCGCTGGACTAATGGCAAGCAATACATCACCGATGCTTCGATGGCTGCTCGCACCTTGCTCATGGATATGCGGCAGCAGCAATGGTCTTCAGAACTTGCAGGAATGTTTGGTCTGTCGATTGGTTTTCTTCCGCAAATCAGACCGTCTACAGAATTATCAATTCGGCTGGATAATGGACTGAATTTGATGGCTAGCATGGGCGATCAGTCTGCCGCATTTTTTTCCAGTGTCGGTAGTGCTACCGATGCGGCATTGGTTAATCTGGGTACTGGCGGATTTGTCATGCGCAACTTGGCAAAGAACAAGGGCTGTCTGGAAGGATATTTGCGCACGCTGCTATATCAAGACAGCAATTTCGAAGCGCACATCGCTATCGAAGGTACACTCAACTCCATCAGTGCGGCACTGGCCCAGCATGATGTTAGCGAGTGCGGAGTTGAAGAGCTGGGCTCAAGTGAAATATTTTGCCTCTCTGAACCAAGTGGCCTTGGAGCACCTTACTTTAGAAAAGACTTCGGCATTCATTTTTCGGATTCAATTGAGAATTTGGCTTCACGCCAAGTCGCCACATTACTGTTGGAAGGAATCATTTTTAGAGTGGCGCGAATCCTGGAGGATTTTCATTGTGAATCTGCTATCGAGCGAGTCTATCTTTCAGGCGGATTATCTGAAGTAATTTGTTTACAACAGGGCATCGCTAGCTGCGTATCTATGAAGGTATATCGTCTGCAACAGAAAGATGCAAGCTTGCATGGTGCTGGGTTGCTTGCGGCTGGAATGATCAATACGGTTAGAAACGAAGAACTAATAGTCATAGCAAACGGTGGGTCACATTTGCTTGAAAAATATCAGCGTTGGAAAGTCTGGTTTGATGATCTTCTGACTAGTCCTCAGCATTGATTGGGGGCCAGGTAAGGACGATGCGACCACAATTGGGCAAGCTTGCATTAACGACTTCTTCCGCTGAAGTCGTTAAACCCAGCGCACAAGTATGGGATTCTCGTGTGCGACCGCCACTACCTGTGCATCCGGATGGCGCGTTGCGATGTCGTCTAAAAATTCCCGCAATCGCTGCATCTGTTCTATAAACGATTCGCCTTCCGGTGTTTTGAAATGCAAAGGATTTTGTTTCACTTGGTCGTTAAATACATTTACAGGCTGCCCATCCATGCCCGATTTGCGTTCGTTTAGTCGCGGGTCAATCTGGATTTGAAGTGTCTTGCCTCTTAGCAAGATATTGAGCGTCTCCTGCGCTCTTGGGAATTCTGATACATAAGCGTGTGTAAACTGTTCATTGCTCAGTTCAGCTGCGAGCGCTTCGGCTTGAGCCCTGCCTTTAGGCGTCAAATGAACGGGCTTCGTCGGGTCATCATTGATGAAGTATCCGACGTTCGCTTCGCTTTCACCGTGCCTTACTAAGCTGATCTTCATAGGTTTCAAAGTTAAGGAAACAATTAACTCGTTATAGCATTGCAATGCTGGCGCTATGTTGTTGTGCAACTTCTTGTGTCACTAAAGCGATGCGTTCGTTTAGTTGTTCATTGACTTCGCCGATACGGGGAGTGCTCTGCAAGGTTTTGTCTGTGAACTCCATCAACTCCGCAGTCCTCACCTTAAGGTCTTCGGAAAGTGAAGTTGTAGCCTGAAAATATAGCATTCCATTGCGCTGGGTGATGGCAAGCAGATAAAAATCTTTACCATGGGCGGTGACTTCAGCATCACGTACTTCGAAGCAAAGCGTTGAACTATTGGCGGCCAGTTCGGCAGGATCGCCAAGACGTTTGGCGATGTCCTCTATTAAGGGCTGTGCCAAATTGAGTTGAGGTGCTAGCGTAATGTGATACTGCCCAAGACGATTGATGATCATGGGATTGGACAGGGGCGGGGTTCGGCCAGGTTTAACAACAAAAACGACGAACAAAAGAGCAAGCGTGACGAGAGTAAGTTCAATCATTCATATCATTCCGGTGCTTCACAGTGCACACACTAAAATATCTTGTTAATCAAAGTTACTTGCAAAGATTGCGTTCGGCCTTTGTAAATTGCTGAAATACGGTCTTAGTAAACAGGCGTTATGCTAACACGTAGGCCAATTCTTGGCAGTTTGCAATTCTGATAACATTTCCATATAATTGGAAATATAGAAATAAATATTGGACGCAAGCCGATGAAAATAAAGATCGCAGTAGATGCTTTGGCGGCCTTGGCTCAAGAGTCCAGGCTGGCCATTTTTCGCTTATTGGTGCAAACGGGGAAAGCAGGGCTGGCTGCGGGGGTATTGGGAGATAAGTTGGGTATACCACCCGCCACGATGTCATTTCATTTGAAGACGCTGACACATGCCAAGCTGGTCAACTCGCGTGTGGATGGGCGTTTCGTGATTTATTCGGCCAACTTTACTGAAATGGACAAGCTCATTGCTTATCTTACAGAACACTGCTGCGCGGGTGAGTCTGACCAATGTGCGCCGATAAAAAAATGTTGATATTTAAAAAGGGAAATGGAAATGAGTGAAAAACAATACAACGTGCTGGTTTTATGTACCGGCAATTCCGCACGCAGCATTTTGGGTGAAGTGCTGTTTAATCATCTGGGCAAAGGTAAGTTCAAGGCTTACAGCGCGGGCAGTAAACCTGCTGGCCGGGTTAACCCGGGAGCTTTGGAGTTGCTGCAACAACAAGGCTATAGCAAGGAAGGCTTGCGTAGCAAAAGCTGGGACGAGTTCGCGGCACCAGGAGCGCCAGAGTTCGATTTCATTTTTACAGTGTGCGATAACGCGGCAGGTGAAGCTTGCCCGGTGTGGTTCGGACATCCATTTACTGCCCATTGGGGTATTCCCGATCCAGCACATGTTGAGGGCGAAGAGGCAAGGCGTGCTGCTTTTAAGCATGCTTCCGAACAATTGGCGCGTCGCATTCAATTATTCATCAATTTGCCGATTGAAAAACTTGACAAGCTCGTTCTGAATGAAAAGCTCGCGGAAATCGGGCGAATTCAAGACTAAAGATAAGGAAAATGTAATGAGCTTATTCGAACGCTACCTAACCCTCTGGGTGTTTCTGTGCATCATCGTCGGCGTGGTGCTGGGGCAGGTTATCCCCGCGCCGTTCCACTGGCTTGGCGAACTGGAAATTGCCAAGGTGAATATTCCTGTCGGCTTGCTGATCTGGGTGATGATCATTCCCATGTTGTTGCGCATTGATTTCGGCGCACTGCATCAAGTTCGCAAGCATTGGCGAGGCATTGGCGTTACGTTGTTTATTAACTGGGCGGTTAAACCGTTCTCGATGGCGCTGTTGGGATGGATATTTATCCGCCACTTTTTTGCACCCTAGCTGCCAGCGACACAAATTGATAGCTACATAGCCGGGTTAGTATTGCTTGCTGCAGCACCGTGTACCGCGATGGTGTTTGTGTGGAGTCGACTGGTGAACGGTGAACCGTTGTTCACGTTAAGTCAGGTTGCGCTAAATGATGCAATCATGGTGTTTGCTTTCGCACCCTTGGTAGCGTTGCTGCTGGGCATTTCGTCAATTGTTGTGCCGTGGAATACGCTGCTGGTGTCGGTGGTGCTCTATATCGTGCTACCGGTGATGTTGTCACAAGTATGGCGAAAATTGTTATTGGCGAGCGGTGACGAAGCATTGCAACACACACTTGAGGCGCTGCATCCCGTTTCTATATCTGCGCTGTTGCTGACATTAGTATTGCTATTCGCCTTCCAAGGCAAAGCTATCGTTGAACAACCTCTTATTATTGCTATGCTCGCCGTACCCATTACCATTCAAGTTTATTTCACTTCTGGCTTTGCCTATTGGCTGAATCGTCGCGTTGGAGAAGAGTACTGTGTAGCCGGACCCTCTGCATTGATCGGGGCATCTAATTTTTTTGAACTGGCAGTGGCTGCAGCGATCAGCCTTTTCGGTTTCGAGTCGGGTGCGGCCTTGGCAACTGTTGTTGGGGTGCTGATTGAGGTGCCCGTGATGTTGAGTGTGGTTTACCTCGTTAAACGCAGCAAGGGGTGGTATCAGGCAAGCGTACAGATGTAGAAGAGTGGTTACGCACTCATCCGCGATGAGATAAAATGAAAACGTTTCTCCAATCCGTTTTGTACTGGGGGTGTTTTGCGCAATTTCGCTCTGATACTAGCCTGCATGGTTGTTTCCACGTCCGCGTTTGCGGATCCGACCATCAATAAACGTTCGTCCAGCAGGAGTGTATCGTCAGTGGGCGGAGGCTCGTCTGACATCAAGGCATCCAATAACCAAATTGGCTACCAATCAATCTCGACCAATGTAAATTACACCGAGTTCGGAAACGGAGTTCAGACAACCGCTGGAACGCTTGATACTGAGTCCGGCCCGGTACATGGACAAGCTTATTTTGTTTCCGCGATGAATGATGTGCTTTTGGGGAACGATTATTTCAAAGCAACTTATGATCAGTCTGTCGGCATGACAAACTATGTGGGCGGCACACTTAATCCACCCAGTGCATATGGATCTGTGACCGCTACATCAAGTGCAACATTAACGAATTTCAGTTTTCGTTACGGAAAAGGGTTACCTGTTCGGGCAACTTCCATGCTGACGCCTTATGTTGAAATCGGTTCTCATCAGTGGATACGCGGGGTCAATTATGGCGAAACATATAGCCATAACTATTATGGATTTGGCTTGCTAAATCAGTACTCGTTGGGAAACAGCTTGGTGTTTTCTGTGGATGCCATGTTCGGGCATACAAACGGTTCAGCCATAGCAGTAACATCAAGCCCGCCCGGCGTTCCGGCGGCAAGTCAGATCACCGGATTTTCGACGGCGTTGGGCGATTCCACTTTGTATAAAATTGGTGTTTCATTGGATTACGTTTTGGTCACAAATATTCATTTGAATGCCGGTTTCGACTATTCAGCTTTCTCCTATGGTATCAGTGCGACGCAACCGAGTGGGCTACTGGAACCGGATAGTAGAACCAATTACACGACAGTGCGAATAGGGTTGGGATTCGGGTTTTAGGGAATCGCTACCGCTTCGATTAACTCCCGTGCTAGTTTCGCCCCGTCCGATGCTTGAGTGTCTTGCACACTTTGCAGACGATGACTGGCGACGCCGGGCAGTACCGCTTGGATGTCTTCCGGTATCACTGCAGTACGTCCGTCGAGCAATGCCCAAGCACGTGCGGCGGCGAGCAATGCGATACCCGCGCGCGGAGATAATCCATGCACATAGCGAGCCGATTCGCGGGTGTGGCGCAGGATGGCTTGCACATAGTCAAGCAGGGCGGGCGAAACGAAAACTTGTTTCACTTGTTGTTGCAAAGCAGCCAATTCGGCTGTGCCCATCTGCGGAGTCAGCTTTGAGACAAGATCGCGTCGGTCTATTCCCGATAGCAAACCTCGCTCAGCCTGAGCATCGGGATAGCCCAATTGAATACGCATCAGGAAGCGGTCCAGTTGCGATTCCGGCAGGGGGAAAGTGCCGATCTGGTTCGTCGGGTTTTGTGTTGCAATGACAAAAAAAGGCGTTGGCAAAGGGCGTGTTTCGCCTTCACTGGTGACTTGTTGCTCTTCCATCGCTTCCAGTAACGCGCTTTGCGTTTTGGGCGTGGCACGGTTCACTTCGTCGGCCAAAATCATTTGTGCAAAAATTGGTCCGGCATGAAATTTGAATTCGCCGCTATCACGTTGAAAAATCGAAACGCCAAGGATGTCGGCAGGCAGCATATCGCTGGTGAATTGGATGCGCTGAAATTCGAGGCCTAATGTCTTTGCCAGCACGTGTGCCAATGTTGTTTTTCCTACGCCGGGCAAGTCCTCGATCAGCAAATGCCCACGTGCTAGCAGGCAGGTGAGAGCCAATCTAATCTGGTGCGGTTTACCGAGAATAACTTGTTCGGCTTGAGCAATGACGTTGTGCAGAGGTTTTGTCATGATGTTCCTAAGGCGTAATTATTACTATTTTGTATATTACCTACTTACCTTGATAACCGATGCGTTCTATTCGAGACGAACGAGGTATGGATATCATAGAAGTACAGCCGCGATCACTTTGCGGTCTTCGGCGACGAGAATATTGTAGGTGCGGCAGGCGGCTGGCGTGTCCATGAATTCGATGCCGATCTTGGCGCGGATGAGTTCACGGTATAAATTGGGGTGGGCAAATTGTTGTTTTGCGCCGGTGCCGAGAAGTAGGACCTCTGGTTTTAACGCCAAAAAATAGTCGAAATGAGTTTCATTGAGACTGGAGAAATCTGTTGCAGTCCAGTCAATACGCACTTCTTCGGCCATTACCACCACAGGCTGCTGGTAGCGTTTGCCGTTGACGGCAACGTAACCCACACCGTGCTCGGTGAATAGCTTGTGATTAGTATTTGATTCCAAGTGTAGTGCCAAAGCGGTTCTCCATTTGCGGCGTATAGCAGTGGCGCGGTAGAATTACGCTCTTTGCAACGCCTTGCCTGAACAGTGGTGATTCTATCATTGGTGTCAGTCTGGCAGATTAGGAAGTGCTCACGTGAAACCCGAAAAAGATACCTCAAAGCCTGTGCTTAAATCCACCAAGCTGGCTAATGTCTGCTATGACATTCGCGGCCCGGTCATGGCGCGAGCGAAGCAGATGGAGGAAGAAGGGCAACGCATCATTAAACTGAACATCGGTAATCTTGCGCCGTTCGGCTTTGATGCGCCGGAAGAGGTACAGCAGGATGTGATTCTCAATTTGCCGAATTCATCCGGCTATTCGGATTCAAAAGGTTTGTTTGCAGCGCGCAAGGCGATTATGCATTACACGCAGTTGAAGAAGATTGCTGGCGTTACCATTGACGACATTTTTATTGGCAATGGCGCTTCTGAACTTATTGTCATGTCTATGCAGGGCTTGCTTAATCCCGGCGACGAAGTTCTCGTGCCGGCACCAGATTATCCACTATGGACTGCGGCGGTCACATTGGCTGGCGGTACACCGCGCCACTATATTTGTGACGAAGAGAATGAGTGGAACCCGGATCTGGCCGATATGCGCAGCAAGATCACCCCAAATACGCGCGCCATTGTTGTCATCAATCCGAATAATCCGACGGGGGCAATTTACTCAGATGAGATTCTGAAACAGATTATTCAAATTGCACGCGAAAACAATCTCATCATTTACGCCGATGAAATTTATGACAAGGTGTTGTATGACGGTGCGACGCACACTTCAATGGCTTCGCTGGCTGATGATGTTTTGTTTGTCACCTTCAATGGATTGTCGAAAAATTATCGCGCATGCGGTTATCGTTCCGGCTGGATGGTTGTTTCGGGGGCCAAGAAAAATGCGCAGGATTATATTGATGGACTTGGCATTCTCGCGTCAATGCGTTTGTGTTCCAACGTGCCGGGTCAGTATGCAATTCAAACCGCACTTGGCGGTTATCAAAGCATTAACGATCTGGTTGCACCCGGCGGGCGTTTGTACAAACAGCGCGAACTCGCTTATAAACTATTGACTGAAATTCCCGGTGTGACCTGCGTCAAGCCGAAAGCGGCATTGTACTTATTCCCAAAACTTGATCCCAAGATGTATCCAATTCAGGACGATCAGAAATTCATCTTAGAGTTGTTGGAGGCGGAGAAGGTGCTAATTGTTCAAGGTAGTGGTTTTAATTGGCCAAACACCGATCACTTCCGTGTGGTGTTCTTGCCCAATTCGGACGATCTGACAGATGCTATCGCTCGTATTGCAAGGTTCCTGGAAAGTTATCGCAAGAGATATTCGCAAAACAGTCTTTAGTCGTTAGTTATTAGTTAAACCCGCGTAGCGGTCAACTCTAACTAGCGACTAACGTCTAACGACTAATTACTTAGGATTTGTATACATGAAACCAATCAACGTAGGCCTTCTTGGCATCGGCACAGTCGGCGGTGGCACTTTTACCGTATTGCAACGCAATGCGGAAGAAATTATGCGCCGTGCCGGGCGCCCAATTCGCATCACGGTTGTGGCGGATAAAAATATTGAACTCGCGAAGAAGATCACCGCTGGCGCTTGCCGCGTAACCGATGATGCATTTTCAGTGGTAGATGACCCTGAAGTAGATATTGTTATCGAGTTGATCGGCGGCTACGGCGTGGCAAAAGAATTGGTGCTGAAAGCGATTGCGAACGGCAAGCATGTTGTCACAGCCAATAAGGCCTTGCTCGCCACGCACGGCAATGAGATATTTCAAGCTGCGCAGAAAATGAGTGTGATGGTCGCATTTGAAGCGGCAGTCGCGGGTGGTATTCCCATCATTAAAGCATTACGTGAAGGATTGACAGCAAATCGAATCGAATGGATTGCTGGCATCATTAACGGCACGACCAATTTCATCCTGTCAGAAATGCGCGATAAGGGTTTGAGCTTTGACACGGTGCTGAAAGAAGCGCAACGCTTGGGCTATGCCGAAGCCGATCCGACTTTCGATATTGAAGGTGTGGACGCCGCACACAAAATCACCATCTTGTCAGCGTTGGCATTTGGTATTCCCATGCAGTTTGATAAAGCCTACATAGAAGGCATTTCCAAACTAGATGCGATTGACATCAAATACGCAGAGCAACTGGGCTATCGCATCAAGTTACTAGGCATAACCAAGCGCACTGTGGATGGTGTCGAGTTGCGCGTTCATCCAACCTTGATTCCAAACAAACGCCTCATTGCCAATGTCGAAGGCGCGATGAATGCGGTATTGGTGCAGGGCGACGCTGTGGGCGCAACACTGTATTACGGCAAAGGGGCAGGTGCAGAGCCAACGGCCAGCGCAGTGATTGCCGACCTGGTCGATGTGACGCGCATGCATACCTCCGACCCATTGAATCGCGTTCCTCATTTAGCGTTCCAGCCAAATCAATTAGCTGATTTGAAAATATTGCCAATGGACGAGGTGCAAACTAGCTACTACCTGCGCTTACGTGTTGCCGACAAGCCCGGCGTGCTGGCTGACATCACGCGTATTTTGGCGGATGAACAGATTTCGATTGATGCCGTAATTCAAAAAGAACCGGGTGAAGGTGAAGACCAAACCGACCTCATCATGCTCACGCATCAGACACGCGAGAAACGTATCAACGCAGCGATTGCGAAGATGGAGAAATTGTCGGTAGTGGCAGGTAAGGTGACTAAGCTGCGCTTGGAAGAACTTGGAAAATAAAATACATGTTCTTTTCGCTTTGCGTTGAGGATTGAAGTTTGAGGGTGCTTAAATGAAATACATTTCCACACGCGGCAATGCGCCCGCAAAAACGTTTACTGAAATTCTGCTGGGTGGTTTGGCTCCAGATGGCGGCTTGTATTTGCCCGAGCACTATCCACAAGTGACGCGCGCTGAGTTGGATGCTTGGCGCAATTTGTCGTATGCCGACCTTGCTTTTGCGGTGTTGTCAAAATTTGCTACCGACATACCTGCGGCTGATCTGAAAGCGATCATCAGCAAAACTTACACTGCACAGGTTTACAGTAACGGTCGTGCCGATAGCGATGCTTCGCAGATTACGCCGCTACGCACACTTGAACCGGGTGTTCATATTCTCGAACTTTCCAATGGCCCGACGCTCGCCTTCAAAGATATGGCGATGCAATTGCTGGGTAATTTATTCGAATATGCGTTGGCGAAGCAACATGCCGAGCTTAATATCCTTGGGGCCACTTCCGGAGATACTGGTTCCGCAGCTGAATATGCCATGCGCGGTAAGCGCGGTATTCGCGTTTTCATGCTTTCGCCAAATGGCAAAATGTCTGCCTTTCAGCGCGCGCAAATGTATTCGCTGCAAGACCCGAATATTTTCAATCTGGCGGTCAATGGTATGTTTGATGATGCGCAGGACATGGTTAAGGCAGTGTCCAACGACCACGCGTTCAAAGCTAAATACAAAATTGGCACAGTAAACTCAATCAACTGGGCGCGCGTGTCGGCGCAGGTGGTTTATTATTTCAAGGGATATTTTGCCGCGACTAAGTCAAACGACGAGCAAGTCGCATTCGCAGTTCCATCGGGCAATTTCGGAAATATCTGCGCAGGACATATTGCACGTATGATGGGCTTGCCCATCGGTCAACTAATATTGGCAACCAACGAGAATGATGTGCTGGATGAATTTTTCCGCACGGGTGTTTACCGCCCGCGGGGTACAGATCACACTTACGAAACAAGCAGTCCGTCGATGGATATTTCGAAAGCCAGCAATTTCGAACGCTTTGTGTTTGATTTGGTCGGGCGCGATGGCGCAAAAGTGCGCGAATTTTGGGACAAAGTAGACGCTGGCGGAGCTTTCGATATTAAAGGTTCAGTGTATTGGGAATCGTTATCGAAATTTCATTTCGCATCCGGTAAGAGCACTCATTTTGACCGTCTCAAAACTATCCGCGAAATGTGGGAAGAATATGGTGTGATGATCGATACACATACCGCAGATGGTTTGAAAGTTGGCCTGGAACAGCGTCGCCCCGGGTTGCCACTTATTTGTCTGGAGACAGCTTTACCTGCCAAGTTCGCAGAGACGATACAGGAAGCCTTGGGCCGAGAGCCTGAGCGTCCAGTTGCGCTCAATGGAATCGAGAATCTCCCGCAGCGTTGTGAAGTGATGGACGCGGATGTTGTAAAACTAAAGGCGTTCATCGCTGCGAACGTCCCCCATTGATTTACGTGCTTGAGGTTCAAGTATGAACAACTTGCTCCTACTGATTTTATGCTTCATCGTTGGCATGCTGTTGCGGCACTTTAAACGTATACCTGAAAACACCCCCGCGGCATTAAATAGTTTTATTCTTCACGTCTCTTTGCCGGCACTCGCACTTCTTTATATTCATCAAATAAAATTTTCCAGTGAAATGTTATTGGTTGCGGCGATGGCCTGGTTAGTGTTCGGTGTGTCAGCCGGATTTTTTTGGTTTGTCGGGCGTAGGTTGCATTTGTTCCGCGCCACTACAGGCGCGCTTACACTGGTTGGCGGGCTGGGAAATACTTCCTTCTTTGGCGTGCCTATGGTCGAAGCATATTATGGCAAGGAGGGTATGAGCACAGCCATTATTGCTGATCTACTAGGCTCATTTTTCGTGCTTTCCATACTTGGTATTTCGGTTGCGGGTTTTTATTCCTCGGGTCGCCCATCAGCAGCTGAGATCGCCAAACGCATTGTGCTCTTCCCGCCTTTCATTGCTTTAGTAGTAGCGCTGCTACTTATTCCGGTAATTTATGCCGATTGGGTTGTCATACTGTTGAAGCGTTTGGGTGACACACTTGCACCGTTGGCGCTAGTATCAGTCGGCTTACAATTGCGCTTGGGGCATCTTGCAGCGCATAAACGTAATTTGGCCTTGGGTTTGAGTTACAAGCTCATACTTGCACCATTTGTGATCTACTTGTTGTACGTGCAAATGTTAGGGGCACATGGGCAAACGATACAAATTACTGTATTCGAAGCTGCTATGCCGCCGATGATCACAGCGGCTATTATTGCATCCGAACATGACCTTGACCCGCCGTTGGTTAATTTGATGGTGGCGATCGGACTGCTCGTTTCTTTCATCACTTTGAGTGCCTGGTGGTGGATATTGCGTGGAGCGTAAATACAGTCGTTAGACGTAAGTCATTAGCTAAAGCAAGCCATTCGGTTATGGTCATGGAAGAAGCAACCGAACAATCTGACAAACGACTAATGACTAGCGACAAATGACTAAATACTTAAAATGAAAAATCCACTATTCAGATTACAAAACTCGATAGGTACGCAAGGCTTGTTTGTGCGAGATAGTTTAGCCTTGGTGGGACGAGTGTTTTTTGCACTGCCGGTTGTGATTAAATGGCCGGTGCGCAAGGCGTTACTTAAACAAGTTTATTTCACCGGCATCCAGTCGGTAGGGCCGATTAGTTTAATGGCTTTTCTTGCCGGAATGATCATGGTGATGCAAGTCAGTAATCTGGTCGGTCGTAATGAGTTACTCACTTTACAAGTGCTGATCTGGACAGTAGTTCGTGAACTGGGGCCTCTGCTAACTGCTATCGTGATTATTGGTCGCAGCAGTTCTGCCATTGCCAGTGAACTGGCCGCTATGCAGGTGAATGGCGAAATTAAAAGTTTGCGGCGCATGGGGATTTCGCCTACTTCATATCTGGTCGTGCCAAGAATGGTGGCTATGACGATTACAAGTACCGTACTTACCTTTTACTTTCAAATTGTTGCAATCGGTACGGGAATGGTTGTGACAGCGTGGAATATCGATGTCTCGCTGTTGGGAGAGGCGGGCGATTTTTTTGATATGCTCAGTTTTGGTGAAATATTTGCTGCGATCCTGAAAAGTATTTGCTTCGGGATGCTGGTATCAGTAGTCTCATGTTATTACGGGTTGAACGTTAAACGTGCCATGACCGAGATTCCTGTCGCGGCATCACAAGCAGTTATCCGCAGTTTGCTGGCGGTTTTCGCCTGTGATGGACTTTTGACGGTGCTTCTTTTTTAGGGAAGCTTATGACCGAGATATACCGATTTGTGGATGTGCGTTACGAAGGCTCAGACCGAACGTACACATTTACCCTGCATTCCGGTCAGGCGCGCCTACTGCAACTTTCAGACAAAGCCGAAAAAGAATCGGTGATTGATTTGGCAATTGGAGAAACCTCATGTGCTGGAGGCGACATTGAAATCATTCAGGGTGACAGACGGGGGGCCAAGCTATTGGTTCCCGATTTGCAAGAAGAAAGAAGGATTAAAAATGAGCCTGTCCCGGTCATATGGTCTTCATTGCAAACAAGCAGGATAGGACGAGTCGGATGGGTGGCTGGCAATGGCGGGCTGATCAGCAACCTCAAAGTTTGGGAGAATGTGTCTTTGCCATTGTGGTACCACAGCAAACGCGACGTAGTTGAAACTGAGCAAAACGTGGAATATTGGTTAAATCTGTTGGGTATAAAGCCAGATGCTTACGCAGAATTTATGGCAGCACCGCCCTTTAGTCTTGATCCTTGGCAGCGCAAGCTGGCAGGTTTATTGAGGGCATTGGTACAAATGCCGCGAGTGCTGATTGTGGATGCGGTTGTGTTTGAAGATGTCAATGCACGCTTGGCGCAAAGTTGGATATCTGCACTGGAAGCATACGCTACTCAAGGGCGGGCAGTATTGGTTCTGGCAGACAAAGCGACGGTACTACCCTGGCAAAAGATCGAGTGAGGAATTTGTGACGTTACTAGCAGACAAAGACGAACGCTTTAAAAATCTATTCGGCAAAGCTGCAGTATTCGTATTGCTGGCAGCAATAGGAATAGGCGCGACATTGTTGTGGACAGGCATAAAGAAAGGCGCATTTACGGCGAAATCGCCAATCTATTTTGTGGCGGACAGCGGGCAGGGTTTAAGCGAAGGAATGCCGGTCAAATATAGTGGATTTAAAATCGGCAAATTGAATACGTTAACACTGGATGAGCATGGGCAGGTGCAAGTGGAAGTTGGTCTTGAGTCGAAATATCTCAAGCTTCTCCGGGAGGACGCTGTCATTAGTCTGACTAAAGAAGGGGTGATAGGTGACGGGGTGCTTGAACTAAGCCGGGGCACGGATGCAAAAGCTGTCTTGGCTGCCGGTGGCGTAGTGCGCTTTGAACGTGCCAATGGATTAGAGCAAGCGGTGATCGAAGTTAAAAATCGTATCCTGCCGATTCTGGATGATTTGCATCAGACCTTGCACGACCCGCAAAGTGATGTACGCCAGACACTAAAAAACTTGCGAGAGTTTTCGGTTGAAATGCGCGGAACGCGAGAACGACTTGATCATGTTCTTGGCAACATGGATGCTAACCTTAATAATGAAATGGGGCCTTTGCTGCGCTCTTTGCGTGTCTCTGCGACCAATGCCGAGACGCTCTCGGTGAAGCTTGATCATGATCTTCCTCCTTTGTTGAAAAAAGCGGATGACAGCATGGAGAATCTGCGAATAACCTCTCAAGCAGTCAAAGATGCAGTACAGAAAACCGTGCCGCAGATGCCGGGCATGTTGGGAGAGGCACGTGAAACGATGGGCAAGACACGCGAAGTGTTGGGTGACTCTCAGGAAATGATGGACTCTTTAAGCACTCACTGGCCATTCAAAAATAATGTTCCAGCATCTGACAATACGCCTATCAAAATGGATAGCCATGACTAAAACTATTTTGTTTCTTTTACTGGGCATGTTGGCGTCATGCGGAAGCACGCCGCCGAGATTGCCGCAGGCCATGGAACAAGCTCAGGTTGCAGATAAAGAGGCGCGACGCGCTTTGAGAAGCGGAGACTTGTTGCGCGCACAACATGATTTTGCAAAAACGCTGCAATTGCAACAGTCATTCGATGATACGGCGGGCGTCGCCACGACAATAATTAACTTGGCAACCGTAGCGCATCAACTCCACGATGATGAAGGTGCGCTAATCTGGCTAGATAAGATTTTGCTAGAGAAGGCTGAAATATATCCTGTGGAGTCACGCCTTGCGGCAAACTTTCGCAAGGCAGTGATATTGGCAAATTTAGGACGTTTGCCCGAAGCTGAGGCATCCTTGGCTGAGGCAAAAAAATTGTGTGATAAAAAGTGCTCACTCCACTTCGCTATAGATGGATTGCAAGCGCGCTTGTTATTGCTGAAAGGTGACTCACAAGGCGCAATTACTTTGGCGCTGACAATAAGCAAAGAAGCCGATGTTGGACAGGATGAGCAAGCTAATGCTCTGCGTACAGTTGCAACGGCAGAAGAAAAATTGTCCCGTTACACAGAGGCATTGCAGCACTACCAAAGTACACTGGAAATCGACAAAGAGCTTGGTCTTGGGGGGCGTATTGCAGAAGATTTGAGCGGCATGGCACGCGTTTTAAAACAGCTTGATCGAGATCAGGAAGCCGTCGCATATTCAAGGCGGGCTGAGTTGGTGAATGAGTCCCTACGGCAGAGTGTTGTTCCCTAACGAGTTGTAGTTGCGGTTTTCGCTATAGGTGTAACTTCGGCGTTAAAGCGGTAGACAATACAAGCACATATTAACCATGAAAATTGCTGTCGCCACTAAAGATAATTGGTCAAAGGTTTCCGGGCACGCTGGACAAACCAGTGACTGGCTACTATTTGACTGCAATCCCGGGTTGGCTATTCCGGCGGGGCATCGCATCCAACTTAGCAAAGAGCAATTACCTCATCATTTTAAGGACGACGAACCTCATCCTCTTCACGGCGTTGAGATTTTTGTTGCCGCCAGTGCTGGCGACGGTTATGTTCGCCATATGCAGAAATGGGGGGCTCAGGTTTTGCTCACAGGGGAAGAAGATCCCATTCAGGCCTTGAAAAAGATACTCAATGGCGAGGCTTTACCTGATACTCGCTTCGATATCACAACCACACTTTGCAAAATTCGAGATCTTTTCTCAAAGCAGTAATTCGGAGATAAGTATCCTTCTCCAAAATTGTGCTTCACAATCCCATCGTATTAGAACTCATCGGCGTTTAAATTATTCAGTGGCGGCCGAAGTATGATGCGTTTTAAGAAAGAGTAATCTGACCAAAAATGGCATTCGTGAGGCGCTACTTTTCAACGGGCAATATTTAGGTAGAATATGTTGCATTCTGCCAATAACTGCATACAGTTACATTTTGATAAATTACACTTAACTTGGCAGAAAGAATTTAGAAAATTTTGCTTTTCATGGAATAGGAAAAAAATTCACTAGTAAACATAAGCGCGACTGAATTGTCGCTAGGGCCCAACATGAACCCACTACATCAACCACGCAAATTATTATTTTTTGGATTTGCCTGTATCAATGTTCTGGTGATTGCACTGACTCTATATTCACTTATAAAGAGCCATCAACAATACGAACTTCGCGCCCAGATTATTACCCAGAACATCGCAAGCGGAGTGGACAAAAACGTATCAAGTACAATCGAAAAAGTCGATTTGGCTTTGGGCTCCGTTGTCGAGCTAACTAAACTCCATGCCGCAAATAAGTTAAATAAGAATGTCGTGAATGATTTAGTGCAACGTATGCCTGAAGTCGAGGGCATTCGCCTAACTAACAGGGACGGTTTCATCATTCTTGGAAATGGTGTAACCATGCCTGTCAGCGTTTCTGACCGGGACTATTTCACTTACCACCGTGATAATGCCGACGACAAACTGAAAATATCAAAGCCGCTTTGGGGGAAGATCGTCAATCACTACATTCTCGTTTTTTCTCGCCGAATTAATGATCAGGGCGGCAGATTCGCCGGGGTCGTTTTTGCCACGGTCACGCTAGATCACTTTAGCAAACTTCTGTCGCATTTCAACCTTGCCCTTAATGATGCGGTCATCTTACGAAATTCTGACCTCGAACTTTTAGCTCGTTATCCAGATATATCACCCAAGCCAGCCGGAACGGTTGGCAATAGCGATGTGTCAAAAGAATTTCGTCAATTATCAGAGACGGGCGTGCGTCAAGCTACTTACCACACATCAACATCAGCAGACGGATTGGAGCGCACATTTTCATTTCGACGTTTGGAAAATGCACCGTTCATTGTTCTAGTTGGTCTGGCCACGAAGGACTACATTGCAAGTTGGGACAAAGAGGTTTATCAGATGCTTGTGATGAACCTCGGCTTCCTTTTATTAACCGGGTTGTCTGGTTACACTTTGCTAAAGTCATTTGCCGCAGTGAAGACAAGCGCAGAACGTTTGAACGAAGCGCAGCGCATTGCAGCAACTACATTTGAAACGCATGAAGCCATCATGATTACGGATGCGAATGCCAATATTATTCGCGTCAATCAGGCATTTCAGGATATCACCGGGTATAGCGCAGAAGATGTTTTAGGAAGAAATCCACGCGTTCTGAGTTCAGGTAGACAGGACAAAACGTTTTTTGAGGATATGTGGAAACAACTATTTGAAAAAGGTTCATGGAAGGGCGAAATTTGGGACAAACGTAAGAATGGGCAGTTTTACCCTAAATGGCTAACTATCACTGCTGTGAAAAATAATGAGGGCAAAACGACGGAGTACGTAGCCATCTTTAGCGATATTACTGCGCGTAAAAAAGCCGAGGAGGAAATTTACAGCCTTGCTTACTATGACCTGTTAACCAAACTACCCAATAGGCGATTCTTGTTGGACAGACTTCGCCAGGCACAATCGGTTTCTGCCCGAAGTGGAAATTATGGCGCATTGCTATTCCTCGACATGGATCGATTCAAGATTCTTAACGACACATTGGGACATGACATTGGAGATTTATTTCTGATTGAAATTGCCGGGAGATTACAAAACTGCGTTCGAGATGAAGATACTGTTGCCAGAATTGGTGGCGATGAGTTTGTGGTGTTGATTGAAGAAATTGATTGGAATCCTGAAGAGGCTTCTCAGAAAGTGGCGTTAATTGCCGAGAAAATACGATCTTCACTGTCTACTCCCTATCAACTTAAAGAACAGGAGCATCACAGCTCACCGAGTATCGGGGTAAGTTTGTACCGGGGTAACGATGACGCGATGGAAGCGATTCTTAAACAGGCCGATATGGCGATGTATCAAGCTAAAGAGTCAGGAGGTAATTCCGTGCGATTCTTTGATCCGGCCATGCAGGTTGCCGTAGAAACACGCGCGGCGATTGAGGCGGATTTGCGTCAGGCTGTGCCTGAAAAACATCTCCGTTTGTATTATCATATTCAATTAGACAGTGACTCCAAGCCAATTGGAGCTGAGGCACTCATACGTTGGATTCATCCTGAGCGTGGGTTGGTAACCCCGATGCAATTCATTCCCATTGCAGAGGAAAGCGCACTAATTCTGGAAATTGGGCAATGGGTACTGGAAACCGCCTGTAAACAATTAGCCTCGTGGGGCAAGCGTGAATTAACCCGAAATTTGATTCTGGCTGTTAACGTAAGCGCACAACAATTCAAACGCCACGACTTTGTGGAATCTATTACGACTTTAATTAATATCTATAACATTAATCCCAATCTCCTTAAACTGGAGCTGACCGAGAGTGTCGTGCTGAGTGATGTATCAGATGTTATAACCAAAATGCATTTGTTAAAGTCAATGGGCGTTAGATTGTCTCTGGATGATTTTGGCACTGGCTATTCTTCACTGTCCTACTTGAAGCAATTGCCGCTTGACCAAATCAAAATCGACCAAAGTTTTGTACGGGATATGACGATTGATCCGAACGATGCGGTGATGGTACAAACGATTATCAATCTGGCAAACAACTTCAGGATGAATGTAATCGCGGAAGGTGTAGAAACTGAGGCACAACTAAAATTCCTCAAAGACAATGGCTGTATGGCATATCAGGGTTATTTATTCAGCAAGCCTGTGCCGATAGAAGAGTTTGAAGAGCTGCTAAAATTATTAATATATAAACTTGGCTAGCTAAGATTAATGCTTGTGCATTCGCGCAAGTTCGATCAGATTTGATGATCCCGTTTTTTGCATAATGTGTGCACGGTGAACTTCTACTGTTCTGTGGCTGATATCGAGTTGTTGGGCGATTTCTTTGCTGGAGTATCCCGCAACGACCAGTGCCATGACGTCGCGCTCACGATCGGTTATGCCTGCTGCTTTTAAGTCCATTTCCATGGATTTCGAAGCAAGAAATTGTTTGGCATTCAACCGCTGGCTTTCCATTGTTTCTCTAATTAACTGCAAAGTGCGGGAAGTAAGCTTGTCGCTCATGGAAAGCACAGTTTCAATCATGACCTGAGCAGCCCCGCTCATTTCCTGATTCGCACGAAGCTTGGATTGCTCAATTGACATACCCGACTGCATTGCCAGCATCACAATTGCCATTCGCTTGTCAGAATCCAGGATGTGAAAAATTAGCCAATGTGTCAGAAAAGAAAGAACCTCTTCGATTTCTTCCGTAAATGATCTTATGCCTTCCTGGCTTTGTATCTTATTTACTTCAGCTACAAAACTTTCATGCAACAAAAGATGAGATTTCTCCCATTCGTCGCCAGCAAAAGATTGGTTCCATACATTTTCTTCCGTTTGAAAATGGTATGCAGCGTAACTGGCTAATTCATTGAAAATATTTTTTAATTCCAGCGTGTTTGCTTGAGTTGCCAAACCAATAGCCAAATTGTTTAGCAAACGAACTAGGTTTTGGTGTTGTTCATCAATCTGGCTTATGCCAAGGGAGTAATTGTTTTGCCAGGGAAAAATTTCAAATAATTCAGTCATCTTGGTTGCATCACTAGGTTATTTATTTTTCCATATAGCTAATCTGCCATATAACAAGCGATTTGAATCGTGTCGAGCTGATGTTACAAGGATTACATCGACTACGTAACTATACTTACTTATTTTTACTTAAGTATTCGTGCGTATATATTTGAAAGCATTTTCACCATACGCTACAAAGCGTGGAAGATGGCAAATTCCCTCATGAATTATATATGAAATTTAAGGAGAGATATTATGGAATCATTGAGAAAACACAACAAGGGATTTTTGGGGTTCTTCGGAAGTGCAGAGCATGCCGCTGCCGAAGAAAAACAAAGAGCACTTTTGCAAGACATGAAGGGAGAATTGGCTGCCATCGATAAATCAATGGGGACAATTGAATTTTCGCTTGATGGAAAAGTGCTTACTGCCAACGGAAATTTTCTAGGATTGTTAGGCTATACGCTTGATGAGATTAAAGGGCAGCATCACAGAATGTTTGTCGATCCCGCCTATCGTGAAAGTGCTGAATATCGACATTTCTGGGAAAAGTTGGGTCGCGGGGAGTTTGACGCTGCCCAGTACAAACGCATCGGCAAGGGCGGTAAAGAGGTGTGGATACAAGCCTCGTACAATCCAATCATGGATGCCAACGGAAAGCCATACAAAGTGGTTAAGTTTGCCAGCGATATCACGGCACAAAAAATGCAGAATGCCAACTTCGAAGGGCAACTCGCAGCTATCAATAAATCAATGGCGGTCATTGAGTTTAACCTTGACGGCACAATCATCACCGCCAACGACAATTTTCTGAAAGTTTTGGGTTACACGCTGGATGAGGTCAAAGGAAAGCACCATAGAATGTTTGTCGATTCTGCCTTCCGCGAGACTATTGAATACCGGCAGTTCTGGGAAAAACTGGGAAGGGGCGAATATGACGCAGCCCAATACAAGCGGATCGGCAAGGGCGGCAAGGAGTGCTGGATTCAAGCATCCTACAATCCCATTATGGATGCAAATGGCAAACCTTTCAAAGTGGTTAAGTTCGCAATCGATGTCACTGATCAAGTGAAGGCTACCCAAGCGTTGAATCAGGCAGTTGAAGAAACACAAGTCGTTGTCGTCGCGGCTCAGGATGGAGATCTGACTCAGCGTATACCAATGGAAGGTAAGAATGGTGCACTCGAAGCACTCTGTTCAGGGATTAATGCACTGGTTCAAAGCATGGCTGACGTGATAACGACCATTAAAGAAAGCAGCGACACCATCAGTAATGCGTCCAAAGAAATTGCTGCAGGGAATGCGGATCTTTCACAGCGTACCGAAGAGCAGGCTTCCAGCCTCGAAGAAACGGCCGCCAGTATGGAGGAACTCACCGCTACGGTTAAGCAAAATGCAGACAACGCAAAGCAAGCTAATCAATTGGCAATTTCATCTTCCAATGTTGCCACAAAGGGTGGCGAAGTGGTGAGAGATTCTGTCGCCACAATGGCTAAAATCAGTGAGTCTTCCAAGAAAATTGCTGACATTATTAGCGTGATTGACGGCATTGCTTTCCAGACTAACATTCTAGCCCTGAATGCTGCAGTTGAAGCCGCTCGTGCGGGTGAGCAAGGTCGTGGTTTTGCGGTGGTTGCATCGGAAGTGCGCAATCTGGCCCAACGCTCAGCCAATGCTGCCAAAGAAATCAAGACCCTCATCACAGACAGCGTTTCGAAAGTCGAAAGTGGAACAGCTCAAGTAACACAAGCAGGCAAGACCATGGATGAGATCGTGGATAGTATTAAACGTGTAACGGATATCATGGCCGAAATCACTGCGGCCTCTGCGGAACAAAGCTCGGGTATTGAGCAGGTCAACAAAGCCATCACCCAAATGGATGAAGTGACCCAACAAAACGCAGCCTTGGTTGAAGAAGCCGCTGCCGCAGCCGAGTCGATGGAAGAACAGGCAATGAATATGGGCGATGTGGTCAGCAGATTCAAACTCAGCGATGAGCCGGTTGTTGCCGCTAAACCTGCTGTTGCAGGCAGAGTGACTGCACCGGCAAAGCCCGTTGCTTCAGCAAGAAGGTTGTCGACTCCAACTGCTCGAGTAACTGATGTGCCTGCGCCAAGGGCTAAACCAAAGGCACTGCCGAAGAAGGCAGGGCAAAAGGGTGAAGAGTGGGAATCGTTTTAAGCGAATCCTGAACGGACAGTCTAAAACTCAAACATGCATCCCTGCATAGTAGATGCAGGGGCAAGGAGAATGGAAATGACAATTGAAAATCATACAGTCAATACGAGTGGGTCATCGAATGGTGAGTTTCTGACTTTTACTCTCGGTGCCGAAGAATATGGGATGGATATTCTCAAAGTGCAGGAAATACGCGGTTATGACGCGGTGACCGCCATAGCCAATACCCCGGCATTCATCAAAGGGGTAATCAATCTACGCGGAATTATCGTACCCATTATTGATCTGCGTATTAAATTCAACCTCGGTAATGTTGAATATAGTGACCTGACAGTCGTTATCATTCTCAGTCTGAGCAACAGGGTCGTGGGTGTCGTAGTAGATAGTGTTTCTGATGTTTTGACGTTGACGCAAGAGCAAATCAAAGCTGCACCTACGCTCGCCTCTTCACTCGACACGCGTTACATCATGGGGTTGGGAACGATAGATCAACGCATGTTGATATTGGTCGATATTGAAAAATTAATGAGAAGCCGTGATATGGAATTAGTTGATGAAGAATTGGAGGGTGTGTCTGTCGCTTAAACAGCATACAAAACGAATAGAATTTCGCCTTTCTTATTTTGCACGATACATTGTAATATCGGCTTGCTTGAACATGTTGTTCTGACTGATTTTTTGCTGTGGAACAGGGGCACGCCGATATTTGTCGCGCACTGATGCTCCACCCGGATTTCAGGCTCGTTCCCTTACTGAAGTTTTAGTGAATAGGGTTCATCAAAGCAAGCGCAATATTTAGGTGGCATTAGCGGCTTTCTCAGTATCAAGTTCGCTCAGCAAAATTAAATACTTGTCTCTACCGAAGCGTGGCACAGTGTACATTTTCCGCATACGACTGCTTATGCGACTACCCGCCTCAATATCGATTCGAATATTCATAATGCTCCATTGAAGAGAGAAGTGCACTCTGTCGATATCTTCAGAAAAGTGACCATTTCATCACTTGGCGTCATCATAAATAACTCTATTTTTTTCGCATCACTGGAAAATAGTTCAGAGCACAGTTATAGTCTGTATGCCTGTAAAGTTAATTGGGAAGAAAATGACTGAAGTTACAAAAAATAATACGCGTGACCATGTGCCCGACTCGGACTGGTGTCAGGTGCGAGAGACGACGCTGATGCTTGAGGTCGCCACTGGACAAATTGAGGCGGCGATGAAGGAAAGCAACTCATCTGTCGATGTATTGACGGATAGTTTTACCACGATGGCCGGATATCTGCATATGATTTCTAGCACACTCGCATCCTTGCCTGAAGAGGGAGAAGTGGGTGACACGAAAAAGAATGTATTGGAAGCGGCCAATCATGTTGCCGGTATGGTGCATCAGTCCATTGTGGCGTTTCAGTTTTACGACAAACTAACGCAACGCCTGGCACACGTGTCACATAGTTTGGCGGCACTGAATGATTTGGTGGGAGACGAACATCGGGTGATTAATCCGCAAGAATGGGGAGCGCTCCGAGAAAAAATTCGTTCCAAATACACGAGTGTTGACGAATGCGCGATGTTTGATGCCGTAATCAGCGGAATGTCCGTGCATGAAGCACTAGAGCATTACAAGAGTGAGCTGAAAGATAAGGGTAGCGATATCGATCTGTTTTAAATGGTTGTAGTTGGGACTCAATCTATCCGATCGTGACAGTCCTCTTTCCGGCAGGCAATCGTACTTAGGAATTTGTCGAGAGGTGTTAAAGCGGTACTAAGTAAGATGGTTGACTCAGTTTAAAATTTCCAACTCGTAATTTAACGGGATTCAGATAAATCATTACAATTTGCTCAGCAACACAATAATAGCATCCCAACTACAAGCAATAACACTTTCAAATCAAACTATAATGCCTAAGTTCAAAATACAAGTCCGTTGGCAATGAGTATCGAGTGATAAGGAATTCATAATGGAATTATCTGAGCAAAAAAGAAGCAATCTTGCCGCGCTTTCTTTGGCTGCACTGGGCGTTGTGTATGGTGATATTGGCACGAGCCCACTGTATACGTTAAATACTATATTTGCGGGAACAAGCCATGCGGTGCCGCTCACAGCAGATAATATTCTGGGCATATTGTCATTGATTTTTTGGTCCCTCATCTTTGTCGTTACAATTAAGTACGTTTATTTCATATTGCGTGCAGACAATCATGGCGAGGGCGGCATTATGGCTTTGATGGCCTTGGTACTTCACAAGTCAGACGGAAAGCTTCTTCGTCCCGGTTGGGTTATAACACTGGGTTTAATTGGCGCAGCCTTATTTTACGGCGATGGTGTAATCACCCCGGCGATTTCAGTATTGTCTGCAGTAGAAGGGCTTGAAGTGGCAAGCCCAGCATTTAAGCCTTTCGTTATTCCCATAGCTTTAGCAGTACTGATAGGTCTATTCGTTTACGAGCGAAAGGGAACATCCAGTATTGGTAACTTGTTTGGACCGATTATGATGGTGTGGTTCGCGACCTTGGCCATACTTGGCATTGTTAACATTGCCGCTTTACCAGAGATTCTGAAGGCATTGAATCCGAGTTATGCTTTTTCTTTTTTGCTAAAAGATCCCGCATTAGGATTTTTCTCGCTGGGTGGTGTTGTACTCGCATTAACAGGTGCAGAAGCGCTTTATGCCGACATGGGACACTTTGGCCGTAATCCGATTCGCTTCGCTTGGTTCGGTTTGGTTATGCCGGCCTTGGTGCTAAATTATTTTGGACAAGGTGCGTTGCTATTACACGATGCCAAAGCGATCGACAGTCCTTTCTATTTATTGGCGCCCAGTTGGGCACTGTATCCACTGGTTATTCTATCCACCGTTGCAACCATAATTGCGTCGCAGGCTGTGATTTCAGGCGCATATTCAATTACTCAGCAAGCAATCCAGTTGGGCTACTCACCTCGGATGCAAGTGCACCATACTTCTGATAAAGAAATAGGCCAGATTTATTTGCCCGGAATTAACTGGACATTAATGATCGCGGTAATCGCACTGGTGATTGGTTTTGGTTCATCTGCCAATCTGGGGGCCGCTTATGGAATAGCTGTAACTGGCACAATGTTGATCACCAATTTACTCGCCTTTTATGCCGCGCAATATCTTTGGAACTGGAGCCCAACACGTGCTTTCATCGGTGTATTGCCGTTTGTTGTAGTTGACCTGACTTTCTTTTCTGCTAACACAGTAAAAATTGTCGATGGCGGATGGTTCCCACTGGTTTTTGGTTTGACGGTTTTCATACTACTGAGTACCTGGAAGAAAGGTCGTCAATTATTCAGCAAACGAATATCTTCGGACGCGCTCGACCTGCTCACGTTTATAAATAATTTTAGCCAGAGTAGCAGCACAATTCGCGTACCTGGAACGGCAGCCTTTTTAACGCCCAACTTGAATAACGTACCTAATGAATTACTGCATAGCCTAAAGCACTACAAGGCTCTGCATGAAAGAGTTGTTTTTGTTGTGGTCAATGTATTGGGTGTGCCTAGAGTGCCAGAATTAGAACGAGTTCAGGTAGAGGAATTGCCCAATAACTTTTGGCGAGTAAAAATAATTTTTGGTTTCATGGATGAGTTAAATGTTCCAAGGGCATTAGAGAAATGCGCCAAGCATGGATTGGTTTTCGAAATGATGGATACTTCATTTTTCATTGGCCGAGCTACTCTGTTTGCCAAAAAAGGCTCAGAGATGGCCTTTTGGCGTGAAAAGTTATTCATTGCAATGTTTCGAAATTCCAGCGGCGCGGGGAACTTCTTTAAGTTGCCGCCCAATCGTGTAATTGAACTTGGCGCCCAAGTGATTTTGTAATGCCCTTGTACTACAAATATTTGGCGTTGAACCCCAGGAGTGTGAAATGCTAGATAAAAAGAATACAAAAGCCACTCTGCCTGAAATGTTGAATGCCGATGTCAAAATCAAAGCCCTGCATATTTATGGCAGGATTCTAGATGTCATCGTGACAGCTCTTATTTTTGTCATGCTGCTTACCTTGCTGGGTGCATTGGCGGGTCTGGTTTTTGATTTTTTCTCAGCCGCAAATTCATTTGGTGAAGCGATTGCCACCCACAAAATTGCGCATGGTATTGTGGATGGATTGGATCGTGAACTTGTTATCGATGTTCTTTCAGTATTCGTTCTTATAGAGCTTTTTAGAACCTTTACGGATTATTTGGAATTTCATCGCGTTCGCTTAAGAGTGCTCGCTGAAGTCGGTATTGCATTTGTTCTTCGCGAAATCTTTATTGGTCTTTATGATCACACCATGGACTGGACTGTTATTCTTGCTTTGTCAGCATTATTGGCTGTACTTGTGACCGCAAGGATCGCCGCAGTTCAATTCCAGCCCCGAGATAATAACGATCGTTGATCAGATAGCTATTCATTTCCTTAAATTGAGGTTCCGAATGAGTAGCACTTCAAATAATCCAAAGATGTCGACACTCTTGCTTGGCTCGCTTGGTGTGGTTTTCGGTGATCTTGGCACAAGCCCGTTGTATGCGCTACATACGACTTTTGCAGGACCTCACCCTATACCCGTTGTGGCAGACAACATCTTGGGTGTGTTATCGGTCATGTTCTGGACCATCATGCTGTTGGTCTCCCTCAAATACGTCATTATTTGCATGCGAGCAGATAATCATGGCGAAGGAGGACCGTTGGCTTTGCTATCCTTGGTCAATAATCTGACATTTCAAAATAAGAAATTGAAATGGTGCCTGACTGCTCTTGGTGTATTCGCGGCCGCATTATTTTATGGCGACTGCATGATTACGCCAGCGATCTCAGTGCTGTCAGCGATTGAAGGTTTAGATTTGGTTTCATATAAACTTCAGGGTTACATACTGCCTATTACATTGGTCATTTTAACGGGATTATTTTTCATTCAAAAACGCGGCACAAGTACAGTTGGTATTCTTTTTGGCCCATTCATGGTGCTTTGGTTTATCTGTCTGGCGGTGTTCGGAGTAATCTCAATTGCGCGTAGCCCGGAAATTTTGTGGGCGCTCAATCCTGGCTATGCTATTCATTTTCTAAGTAAGGACTGGGGGGTCTCCTTCGTTGCACTTGGTGGAATCGTTCTTGCTATTACGGGGGGAGAAGCCCTATATGCCGATATGGGGCATTTCGGAAAATTTCCGATTCGTCTTGGATGGTTCACGTTCGTGTTGCCCGCGCTGATATTGAATTATTTTGGACAAGGAGCGTTGCTGTTACAAAATCCGAAAGCGATTGAAAATCCATTCTTTTTGCTGGCACCTAGCTGGGCACTCATACCGATGGTATTGTTAGCCACGCGTGTAACAGTAATCGCCTCACAAGCAGGAATATCCGGCGCGTTCTCAATTGCCAGTCAATCGGTACAGATGGGCTACCTGCCTCGCATGGAAATTTTCCATACCTCTGGCAAAGCAAGAGGACAAATTTATGTGCCATTTACCAACTGGTCACTTTATCTGGCGGTCATATTTTTGGTTTTTTTCTTCAAGAGTTCAGCTAATCTTGCTGTGGCTTATGGTGTCGCAGTCACCGGCACAATGACAATATCCACGCTCATGATTGCTGTTGTCATGGTGAAGTTATGGCGATGGCATCTAAGTATTGCACTACCCCTGATTGCAATTTTATTTACTGTTGATGTTATATATTTTTCCGCAAATGCAGTCAAAATATTACAAGGCGGCTGGTTTCCGCTATTGATTGCCATCATATCTTGCACAGTACTCATGACCTGGAAAAAGGGAAGGGAATTGTTATTTGCTGAAATTGATCGGAAGTCAGTTTCAATGCGATCGTTTATCGATGGTGTGAATGACGCACCTAGAGTCGAAGGTACGGCAGTTTTCCTCACGCCATCAAGCGAAGGCACTCCTTCAGCCTTGTTGCACAATCTAAAACATAATCATGTTTTGCATGAGCGCAATATTTTATTGACTGTTGTCGTAGAAGATAGTCCGTACGTTACAAAAGAAAACAGAATTTTAATCGAGAACTTGGGGAAGGAATTTTATTCGATAAGCGTATTTTACGGCTATATGGAAACGCCGGATATTCCTTTCGCCTTGGAAATATGTTCACCACAAGGATTGTCAATTGATTTGATGTCCACCTCGTTTTTTATTTCGCGCGCCCTCATTATTTCAGGTTCAAATCCGGGTATGGCAAAATGGCGCGAACGATTATTTCGGGTGCTTTCAAGAAATGCCATGAATGCAGCTGACTACTACAAAATACCAGTCAACCGCGTTGTGGAAATGGGGACGAAAATAGAAATTTGATCATCTGTCTAAGTCATATATACAGCCGAATTAAAGCAGCAACCAAAAACCAAAACACAACTTCCCCATTCAAAAGCTTTATTAACAGAGGCGATAAATGCCTGCCCTTGCCGCAGACAGGCAACAAAAACCACTCCCATAATAGCGCACGCAAAAATCAGCACGAATAAAAATAGAGTTAATAAGAGGTGATCCATTATTATTCAGCCGCTTGAATGTTGGAGGCTTGTTTGCCTTTAGCCCCTTGCACTACATCGAAGGAAACCTTTTGGCCTTCTTTTAGGGATTTAAAGCCATTCATGTTGATGGCTGAGAAATGCGCGAACAAATCTTCGCTGCCATTTTCAGGCGTTATGAAACCAAACCCCTTTGCATCGTTGAACCACTTTACTGTTCCTAAAGTCATGTGAAATTTCCTTCAATAAAAGTAGATAAATAGCTTAATCGTTCATGCGATTTTTAACACGTAATGGCTTGGCCAACGTAGACATTTGGATTAGTGTCTATTTGATATATCGCCGGAAACCAGCAAACCAAATAAGCCGACTGCCTGATTTCCCTGATGTTGCTGAACAGAAGCAGCATCTTTGCGAGATAAACTTTGCTCACCACAAAACCAGCCAACAATTGTGCTGTTTAGTTTGCTAACAACGGTTGTTATTCCAGTGGAATTGAAAATCATGATGACACCTCCACGTATTCGTTCGTTAAAAAAGTTGCAAGTAATTCTTTATGCGGCAAGCATGCAAAAGTTGGCTAAGGCATGTCTCGCATTGACTGGACTTATTTTCTCAATCTTCCCGACCCGTATCGTTTTAAGTATGGCAGATACGACTTCATCGGAGTTCTTATCAATGACCATCACATCAAGCCGAACGAAAGCGTCATCAGGCAATATCTCACGACTCGAAAAACAGGTGATATCCCGATTGACACCAAACTCGAATAATAGAAGGAATTGTTTTCGTTTTAACCCTCTATTCTCGTCTCAAAGTGTACGGGATACAGAATGCGAAATTTTAGAATCTCTGAATCAGATATATTCCGTTACTGTTGCGGCTCTAACTAGGTGTCCTACCTAATTCTTTACGAATTATTTATATATTACGAGCTAAATTTTAGAAA